>Ga0157364_1000092_pt1 | contig 37558 bp, 14 predicted proteins | sample AttsexASBM2_FD_111476 | JGI IMG/M metagenome (GOLD analysis project Ga0157364, IMG submission 111476) | Fungus gardens microbial communities from leaf cutter ant in Ribeirão Preto, State of São Paulo, Brazil - Atta sexdens ASBM2 | ecosystem: Host-associated > Fungi > Mycelium > Unclassified ...
ATCGATTTGCTTAGTCTGATTAATGATCATTTTGGATTAACTACTTTCAAATGATCCGTAAGAGATAGGATTACTTTTACATGATCTATATATAAGGAACAGAATAATTTAAAGCGACTGATTAAGCTACGAGTTTTCGATTGTTAAAAAACATGATTTCGTTTAATTTCGTTTAATTTCCTCGAATAATTCAAATCAAAAGAATTCATGACTCTTGACTCCTGCATACAGAAATAGTTTGAAAATTAGTTGTTATGCATAAAAAAATTTTTTTATTATCTAAAAATATGTAATTATAAGAATAATTACATTGAGAAAAATTTCTAGTTAAAAATTAACGAATCAGTAGATTCCTTAATCATATCAATTAGAATTCCGATCATCATTATTGAACATCTGCTTATTTCAATTAAAATTATGATAGATTTAACTATTGGTTGTCTAGAAAGTTCGTGCCGACTAATCTATATAAATGTATACTAAAATTTAAATCTTCTGCGTTTCAATTTTCCTTCAAAATCGATACGAACTTTCTGGACAACCCAATATAAAATTCTAATTTGTCCATTTTTCATTAGAATTCTTATTAATGTATCAGGCTCTTTTTTCAATATTTAAGTAATATTATAAGAATTAAAAGGAGAGAGAGAGAGAAAGAGAGAGAGAGAGAGAGAGAGAGAGAGAGAGAGAGAGAGAGGAATAATAGTTAACAAGTAAGACTATTTCTAAGATTAAAAGTAGAAACGTGTTGCGAATATACGTCCCAGAATCAACAAGAACGAAAGAAACATGAACAAGATAAGACTACCCGATATTACCGATATCTTATTCTGATACTGTCTCGAAGTAATGCGGATCGAGGCCGATCGGTTCCGATATCACGTCTCGTGAAAATGTTGAGCTGGACTTTTCGTCCTCAACAAGTCGACAAGAATTCAATAGAACTCAATAGAATTCAATAGAAACTATAAATGTCTCAGGTGCCGGAAGTATTAAGTCATAAAACAAAATATCTTATTAATCGCGTTGATATCCAGGAGCCACGACTTTTCTCGTGATCTTTATCGTTGAGCTGTGCAATCCGATAAATTTATGAAGAGTGAAAGTAAATTTCGGGAATCTCCCAAGATATTGGGCTTATGTGATCGCATTAACTCAATCTATTTCATATTTTGCCGGCTCATCCGTAGACTTGCGGATTTCGCCGGCTAAGTTACGTCAAAGCTAAGTTTCAACTCGCAAATCAAACTTGTCACCCGAAAAATAAGAATTGAAGGTGGATATATGCCCGCAAGTCAGATTGAGAATAAATCTAAGAATAAAAAGGAAGTAGAGGAAAGACATACAATGTAGATATTGTGCTGTCGAATGCCCTAATCCTGAATAAGGAAGAAGCGAGAGAGAGAGAGAGAGAGAGAGAGAGAGAGAGAGAGAGAGAGAAATTCATTTCGCAGAATGAGAAAAAAGTGGCTTGTAGCCACCAAACGTATTGAAATACTTGAATGAAACTGACGAGGAAAAGCCCCAAGAGAATAGAAACATATCACTTTCCTAAGGACAGATAATAAGAATGTCGACTATGCAACATTGAGGAAATGAAAGAAAAACGAGAGAGCATATATATAAGATACTTTAAAAATACATACATTAATACTAGTCAAGGGAATCTTGCACTTTGATTATGTAATAAATTTAAGTCCAAATTAAAATTATGAAGTAAATAAAAATGTGAAGTCTTTTATGTAATCTTTTTTGTAATAAAAATATGTTTTATATCTTTTTGTTGCTTTCGTAAGGATTATTTTTCACATAAAACTTTTAAAATATTTTAAAATTATTTAGATTTTTAATCTTTTTTAAGAATTAAATATATTGATTTGTTATTCGTATTAAAGATTTATTATTTAAAAGTGTATGATACATTAAAAATATTCCGAAGTCATATATTTTATTTATTTCACACTAAGAGAGAACACATTAAAATTAATGCTATTATGTTATTATTATTTATAAAACAGTTATAACAAAAAATCTAAACTTAGATTTTTTTTCATTACTCTTTTTTATCTAAATGAACATACATAAGAGTTTGATACAATTTTATATACGTTTCTATCGCTTTAATAAAAAGGAAATAAAATGTGAATATAAAGTCATTATCACGACATCAGTTAGTGGTTTTGAGATGAAGGATGAAATTACAGTCGACAATGAACAGGCACGATCAAGGTTCGTATAGAAGGACCCGAGAAGGGAGGAAGAGAGAATCGTAGGATTAGATATTACTCGGTGCCGAGGTCGCTCGCCAACTGGCTTTGATATATTACCGAGTGATAATCCTATCTGTGCACAAAGCCAGGACACAATGATACAACCAAAGCAACTGGATGCCATGTCAACTCCATTGCACTTACAATATGTATCCAGCTGTCTGCCAGTGAGAGCACGAGTTGTGTCTAAGATGCTTATAGAGCATAGAAGTAAACACTGTACTACACACACTAATGTCTGACAAGAACCGAAGATGAAAATCCGTGTTAACGAAGAACGGTCAGCAACTTTGTCAGGAATGATTGTAATGCGACGCAATATTATCTCTAGCAATGCGTAAAATATATGATAAAAATGTAATAAAAATGTAATAAATGAATACAGTAATATAACATAAATAGTAACCCTAGACTTCCAATATTATGTACGTCCTAAAATGAAAAAAATTATCGTTATACTTTTTTTGCTTCTTGTTTTATTTTTTAAATAACTATCAATTTTATGCAACAGTACAAGTTAATAAACAAATAATATATAAAATTTTACATTTTATTGACCAAAATAAAATATATCAAAAACATTGAAATATAAATTAATCGTATATATTCTTTTAGTACTTACAACATTACTCTTTTAATCATTTATTATGATTTTTCATTTCTAGTTAACTATGGATTGGCTCGAAAAAGAAAATTAATGATATAAAATATAAAGTTTTATAAAAAAATATTTTATATTATATTTTATATATATTATTATATTATTATTTATATATTATTATTTACATGTACAGATATTGTAAAATTATAATATTTTCTGAACAACATTTTCGAGAGTCAAAAACATCCACTTAAACGATAATATAGTGTACTTTACTATACAGAAATAAAATTTGAATATATACAGGGAAAAAAATAAAAACATGCTTTAATTTACATTTTATCTCTTCACTTTTTGATAATTTTATTACAATTTGTAATCATATTTAAATTGAAAAACTGAAAAAATTTTAAAATTTGTTTTTGATGAACTTGTTTTCTCCGAATGCATATTGTGTGATAGAATTTTAAATAGAACATACATAAAAAATTAGTTTTCTAATTAAAAGCATTAAAAATAGTAGATCTAAGACACAAAAAACATATATCAAAAAGAAAATTTAAAAAATTTCGTAATTTGAGTAAGTTACATACGTTAATAAACTTATTATAACACAATTTAAATTATTGTATTAATTTAATTCTGTTATTATTATAAATTTATGTTGTCATATCATGTATGTTATTCTCAAATTATATTACGATGTTAGATCTTAAATATAGGTTCGAAATATGTGATGCAAAAGGATGATTATATACGTGAACAAAAGTTCAAAATAATAGAATAAATCTATACATCTCGAGAAAAATACCTTGGAAAAGTAATGAAGCATTTGTATGCTTGATTAAAATTTCACCTTTAACAATTAAATTTCGCTATAAATCATCATAAATTAATTATGAATCTATACATGCGTGCTTGTATAGTATTCAGTTTTCCAATCCCTGTTTACGTTATTTTGTTGAATTGACAACACGATATGCAAAGTTCTCTCAATTCATTCCATCGCACAACTTGTATCTCAAAGCGATCAAAAGACGAATGCGCGTATTGCTCATGGGCAACAATGTAGCTCGAATTGATTCTGGACCCACCTCGGAAAAGAGATTGTCGAGACCTCAAGCGTGCTGTGATCAACTGGAGAAAAAAAAAGAAAAAGAGAAAAAATCGGAGTTCTCGATATACGTACCGATGTATATGGTCGTTCGCAGAGCGCCCCGAGGCCACCCAACGAAATTGCATTCGGAATTTCAATATAGCGCATATCATATTTCAACCTTAAAACGCCGCCAGCGCTGTCCGGGTATTACTTTGAGGTTCCTATGTCCGTAGAACTGACTTTGTCCACCGATTATAGAGATTCCGACTGTGGTAAGGTATACGGATTTGAAATACGAGGGGAAAAAACCGAGAGATGCGCAATCATCTCCCAAATACTCCCCCTCCCCTTTTTCTCTCTCTCTCTCTCATTCCTCCTCTAACACGATCTTCATCAGAGTAGAGCCAGCCTGTAGGGGACATTAGATGATTTTCGCTCGGAATAAATAATCAAAAGATAATTTTAATTCCGAATTAAAGCTGGCTTGGTGACTTGCGCTTGTATGCTCGATTGCGATTCAGATGTTATTCTTTTACAAAACGATTTAATCAAATTTTCAGAAAAGTCGATGACTATTAGTATATATATTCGCCGGAAGGCGTGCGTTCTCTTAGTTCCAGATTCTTCCTCAGATTTGGAGATGATTCTGGCTTAGTGAAACGTTAATAAGAAGATCGAATTATCTCTGAGCTTAAAGTTTGTTTACAGGAAATGGAAATTTATATTCTGTTTAGTAAGTTTTAAATTGTTTATTATACAAATTCTGAAAACTTTATTAGTTACTATTTAACGTTGCTAACAATGAGTTTTATTTGTTATCTTTGATTCTCTATAGTACTAAGCTCTTTTTCTAAAAGAATAAATATTTCACTATATAATTTACTATCATCAAAAATATTGTAGAGGAAATATTTAATGTTAAAAATTAAAAAGAATTATATGTTAATAATGAAAATAATAATACTGCAAATTTTTATTACAAATTGATTCTAAACTTATTAAATTTTAATGAAATGTGTTATTTTTTTATGTTATTTTTAATGTTATTTTATATCACATTATATTACTTTATATTGATTTACGAATTACAATAAATTATGAATTGCATTTTTGGTTTCTTTTTCATATATATAATACACACATATATATATATATAATAAATAATTATAAAATCTGAAAAAAATACAATTTTAGATATAACCGGTAATTAATGAGATATATTGGAGAAAAAGATTCTCTTAAATAAAATACTATTCTCAGCTATATAAAAAATATAATTATTAGTAGCAATGACGTGCTGGGTTATGAACCGATTATACTTTTAAAGCGTGTTCTTTTTTTTCTTTCATCGTGTATGTTGGAGGAAAGGAATAATTATCTCGCGGTTCAAATCGGAGGAGAGAAAGAGGAGAAAAATTAATGTCAGTTCGTTAGGATGGTTTGTACTCACATCACAGAATTTAATTATCAGTATGAGTAAAAGTAAATGGCAGCTACGAGGAAAATGTCGATTTAACGAAGGCACAATCATATCGCTATCGTAACGATGTTCGTTAGATGAGATGACCTTTCAAGCAACTTTCATGTATATAACGATCTCTAGAAACGATGATAATAATCAAAATATATTTTTTGTTGATATTTGTTTTGTAGATATTTATTTTGTTGATATTTATTTTGTTTTTATTTCTTTTTATTAATGAAAGGTATCATAAACGAGCCAATCTTTCCAAACCAATCTTCCGCCAAGTACTCGACGGAGCGCCGAGACAATTTTCTTCTAAAGTTTACTCGCTTGCGCTTATCGAGAGAGGAGTTTACACGAGTAAAAAATTCTTATTATGACTTATCCACGATCGTCTACTCTGATCGAAATACTTTGGATAAACCAAGATGAATCGCTAGAATCGACGATGACGAAATTGGATAACTGCGATGTTGTAATTGAAGGAAATGCAACTTGAGAACGTGGATTTCCTTCAAAACAGCAATGTTCTTTTTATATTATTAAGATTATGTATATAAAAGAATGGAAGCGAATTTGATATGCTAGCTTGAGAGAAACAAGAAACTCGCGATATTCGATAGATGTTTGGCACAGTGATTTATCGTCATTGTCATTGGAAAAGAAGAAAGGGCATTGTAATGAAAGGGCATTTGATGCAATCTGAACGAAACGACTATGTCATAGGTAATAAAAACATTTATTCGCTAAATGAAATTGGGAGTGAATGGGAGAGATTGACAAGGGTTTATGCATCGAGCCAGTGCAAGATCCCGGCGGATTGCGAGATTCTGGCTCAGAACGTTTCGCTAATACCAAGTCGTTTATCACAACTGGCGAATGGAGAGCTCGTGAGATCGCGAGATCGTCCGACAAGCTGCACGCGGTGCTATGCTACTAAGTTTACCTGAGTTACGGTGATTAATCGATAATAGGTTCCATATGATACGGACGGTACGTTGTCGATGTGCGAAACGACCTTAATCACATTAGTTGATGGTGACATGATCGATATATTATGATGGGACAGGTCATTCCGTTTCGTTCAGCTTAACGTTACAGTACACGGCTCCTGGCGTTCACGTCATGCTTATCTTGCTCGCGTATCTGCTATTACGCTCGCATCTACATATACATTATCATAATAGAAGCTAGCTGACTAATTAATCGATCCATGTGCCATCTCCCAATTTCACTTGCGCAGACAAACTGACACTGTGCATTTCATATTTATGGTCATAGGATGAGTTACAAAACGAGTTACCTACACAGATAAATATCAATATATTTATATTTACACTTTGCTAAAAAAATCTGTCTGCTTTATGCAGTAAACACAATGATACTGTAAACATAAAATATAAGATTTACAAAAATAAATGCATGTTCGTTATATTTGTTCGAATAAATAAATTTGAAAATAGAAGATGAAAGTTATATATGGAAAAGTATTATATATAATCTTATCGGAAAGATAATTATGTTTGGTTACTCATATAACTCTTTTTGCTCTTATATCTTTTATTGAGAAAATTGCTAAATGACTAAAAATAAAATATATTTTTTGGGCGATATATTTTTTGATGTAAGAAATTTTATATTTTCGCATTTTAACAATAATTCTTACTGATCGTATTTATATATCTTGACGTTTGTTACAGTGTGCCATCTACTGCGAGGCGGCGTGGCAGCGATTTTTGGACCGCAGAGCGCACATACGGCATCTCATGTGCAAAGCATTTGCGACACCATGGAAATTCCGCATTTGGAGACACGTTGGGACTACCGGCTTAGACGGCAGAGCTGCCTCGTCAACCTCTATCCTCATCCCACCACTTTGTCCAAGGTACGTATACACAAACTTTAGCCAGAATAATAGCCTCATTAAAGTCGACACTCATCGCGCAAAATCTGCCTTCGTGACCTTTCTCTTCACGGATTTCTTGCCTCTCATAGCTGTTTTACCTCTACCTTCATCGACGAGCAAACATGGCCTTTTAGATTGTGGGATTAACGGTTGTCGTTTTAATCAAGGTAATTTCAACATTTCGTACTTCTCATTTTACGTTGCACTGTAATTATAATTGGAGTAGCGAAAAAAATGACTGAAGTTTAGAAAAACATCAAATTTTTAATAGAAAAAGAACGTACTATAAAAAATTATTTATTAGTAATACTATATTTTAGGCATTTCTTAGGATTTCTTTTTTCTTATTTTAATTTATTTAAAAAATTTAGAAAAAAAGAATATGATTAAGATTATTGATTAGTTCTTACATTCAGTCAAAAGATTATCGCATTTTAAATCGATTTCGCATTTTATATTACTGTAATTATAACTAGAAGAATATAAAAAAGAAATATCAATGGAGTCTAGAAAAATATTCAATTTTAGTAGAGGCAAAAGATATACAATAAATATATATCACAATATTATAAAATTGTATTTCAGAAAATTATAAAGCTGTATTTTATAAGTTTGAAATTTTCTTTTCTTGTTAATTAATTAAAAATGTAATTGAAACCATTGAGAAACTCAAGTAATTTTCAGCCGAAAAGTTATATTGATTTCACATTTTCATCACGATATAATACAGAAGATCACTTTCGCGACCAAGGTGCATTTGCTGTTACATTTAGTTGTATCTGTATGCATCGGGTGCTATACCGACAGTGCGGTAGTTCTGAACTTAACGCAAAAGAACTAAAACTTTTTGAATTTCTCTTAATAAGCGCGAAGTTTCGTGAAGGGGGTGCGGCTGAAAGCTCTGGTCGCGGGATTGTATAGCTCTCGGGCTTTTTGGGTTAACGAGAGTTCTCGCTTTTTCTCTTCGTTTTCTCTCCTTTTTCCCATCCTCCTTGTCTCTCTTCTTCTCTCTCTCTCTCTCTCTCTCTCTCTTTCTTTCAGTCTATCTGTCTGTCCATCTCTTTGCTTGTTGTTTCATGAATTCTTGCAACTCTTTCGCTTTCTCAATATTTGTCATTCGCGAACACCTGCACCTTGCGACACTACGCTCTTTCTTTTTTGCTCGTTTCACATTCTCTCAATATTTGCCGCTAGATTTGTTCTCTATTCTCGAAAACGTTTTGTTTATTCTCTGTATAGGATGTGGTGAAATCTTGCTCATCGCCCATCACCGAATTTCCTTTTATTTTCGAAAGGGTTCGCGAACAGAAAATAAATATCCGCGACTACAAAGCGTTTTACGCTTCAAACGAGAGAACATTCGTGAGAAAGTCGATAAATCCGTCGCTGCGGGCGAACAAAACGCACAAGCATGTCCCAAAGAAAAGTATAAAAGCTAGCGAAAATGAAATTTTCTTTTGATGTACACATCAGAAAACAATTGCACTTTATTTGTATCTTAAATATGTATCTAATATAATGTATTTACAAAAGAATGATTTCTACGTAAATATTATACTGAATGTGGCATTAAATTTTATTGACTGTGTTAGAAACCAAGCGTTTAACAATTTTTAAAGATTCATAGAAAATAAAACATAATTAACAGATAGAATTATTTCTACGTGACGGATTTCCTGAAGTTCTTTACGGATTTCGTGAAATATTAATGACTAGATAATAATTTACGGTCGCGTAGGTTGACTTTGACATCCTCGATCAAAGGGCTTTCAGCAATGGTGCACAGAGGACACAATTTAAAAGCCACTGCATACCTAAAGCTATTTGCTCTTTCCTCTTGCTTTCTCTCTCTCTCTCTCTCTCTCTCTCTCTCTCTCTCTCTCTCGTCAGAGTAAGAATTTCAATTAGAATCTTCAGAATTTATTTGTCGTACCAGTGTGTCGCACCATCAATTTGATTTGTTAAAAATCAACCAACTTCCATATTCCATAATAGTATTTTAAAATATTCTGATAAACTTACAATCACTATAACAATTTTAATTAACACATATATTCATGCAATTTGCTTTAATAGATTTCGTGATTTACGTATATCTGATAAAATGTTTGAATATAAAATCGTTATAAACAAAGATATGAATGTTACGTAAGGAAATAAAAATAATATTCTAATACATTCCATTAAAAAAATAATGAAAGGAATTTCTAGACAAATTTTTTATCTACGTGTAGAAAATCAATTTACTATACAAATATTCAAAACTTGATTTAAAATAATTATCTAAACGCAATTTGAAGTCTAAACTAATACAACAATGATTAAAAAAGACGCACCTTTTTTATTAAAACGTTTATTAAAATTTATTCTAGAGTTTAATTTCTTAATTTATAAAATTCGTTGTTTACACAACAAGATATGAACATACAAGAGAGATTGAAAAACATAAAGAAAGAGGAGGAACATTTAATAAGCTTTCGCATTCTGAAAGTGATAAACATCAGGTTTTCTCAGTCTCAGATTTCCATTGTGAGTAAACCGGAGGGAAGTAGCTTACGTCGTCAGTTATTTCACGGTGTTAGAGCAGTTTTCTCTCGCCCGAGTTCTTTCCTCGGCGGAGTCCTGCCATTTCCAACGGCGAAAATGCAAAATTCACTAGGAGAGCAGCGGCGTCCTGATTAGAGTACTCGACGAAGGAAAAGGAAAATCCAAAAAAGACAGCGGAGGTGGGTGAACGTTGGCGTCGATTCCGTCAAACGAGCGACAGCCTCATTCAGTCAACCCAACGACGGAAATATTTTACTTTCCGGTATCTTATGCGTAGTTCAAAGGCGATTGCAAGGAATAGAAAAATGAAGTAAAAAGAAGCACCAGTGAGTCTCTTTGATTCGCATTGGTTGAACCATGGAGATGACTAATACTCTTCGCACCGTGATTTTCCGCAAAATGGCAACAAATTACTGTCGCAAAATGCATATTTATTAGATGATAAAATAAAAAGAACCAATTCTTATTTATAAAAAGTATCAACTGCAAGAAAATTGCGCCAATTACTTTTACGTAAACTATAACTTATTTATTAATTAAACTTTTAAAATTATTGGAATATTATAATTGCATTATATAATATAAAATAAATGTTTAAATGAAAAATATTATTTTTATATGGATTATCTTTAGAACATAGAAAAAAATATCAATTACTATTTTATTTGAAGTAATTAATAAAAATAATAATTATTATCATAAATTTCATTTATTTATGGCGCCTGAAAAGTAACGTTCTTCCTATATGTACTATTATTGTAATTAATATCACCTCGAATTGGTGATCGAATTGATAAGATGTCCACGGAATTCAGAAAATCTCGACTGAGGTGATATTTTTCAATATTATTTACAATGCTTTAAAGATGCTTAATATAAAGATAAAGATAAAGATAAAGAAATTATTTACAATGCTTTAAAGATGCTTAATATCAATAATATTAAATTGCTTGTCAATTTAATTTGTGATATTACATACGCCTTTAGTCTAAGACTGTAGGTCTGTTTATTATTTCTGTACTTCTGAACTGGTGCACACGGTGCAATAAATTGAAATGAAACAAACGTATATTTATTTCACTTTAACTTATTGCACCGTGTGCACCAGTTCAGAAAGAGCAGGAATAAAAGACAGACCTTGTGTTTCAAGATCGACAAATAATCAGTGCAGTTTGATCTGGAAATTGTAAAATACAACATATATATATTATTAGACACTAAGGTCCGCTTTGATCGAATATGGCGCTCTCCGCCTTCTTCACTTATTTTTGTTGAACATTGTTACTTCAATTAATTTTGCGATAAAAATGCTAAAACATGGTCTAAATAATATTTAATCTTTTATTGTACTTTATAAATATATCAAATTTCTCATCAGTAAAAATTATGTCGATAAGGCGACTTCAATATACAATACACATATAAGAAAGTTTTAATAGTTTTCTATGAAAATAATGCTACATTAAAAGTTGCTCTATCATTTTCATATTTGAAATGTCTCTGAACGAGACGTTCTAATTATTACAGTGAAACGCGAAGACGAATCTATCCAATCTCACTTTGAACTTTTGGACAGTTCGTATTGTCCGTGTCGAAATCGAATTGTCAGGTATTTCGATTCGCATTCCTACGCGGACGTAGACTGCTTCTTCTGGCGTGCTATTTTCTTCTAGCGAAATGAAAGAATTCTCGGTAAGTCATCAGAAGAAACATTTTGTAAATTCATATAAAATTATCGCTCTCTTAATAACAAAATTTTAATTAGAGAAAGAGAAGGAAAAACTACATATTTTTTATTTGTAATTTCAATAAATAAGTAAATAAAATCATTTAAATGTTATTACATATTATATACATATATAAATAAATATATAACATTTATACAATGATTACTTATCAGCATGAATCCTTAATTATCAATAAGATATCACTACTGATTAGTAATTATGTACTTATTATTGGATATTATATTTGGATAAGTACATAAATTGATGCAGCTTCTCTATATAATCATGATTATATTCTAATCGAAAAATTCTCTATAAATAAAATTATTCTGTATACTGAAAGAGAATATATATCTACATATTGTTTATTTCTGAACTTAAAATGATGAAATAGCATTGGTCATTCCGTTCTCAAGCTAATCGACATTATGATGATACAGTGGGCGATATGTTGGTGTTAATGAACCGCGAGGGGCGCAATTGCCATTACCACAGCAATGATTTAACGATCTTCCTCGTGGCCGATAATGGACCGGCTTCTATGCTGCTATAGTCGTCGAACCAGCAGCCGGTGGATGGATCAGTTGAATCAGCCGCTATGTTGCTGTTGGAATTCAATTTGTACTGTTTCCTAATCGAGCCTTTGCTCATTAAGCTTTACTGTGCCTCTTTGTCTCGTCAATGCTGGCACCGCCATCAGGACTTAAAAAAAAGCCTTAAATGAAACATTTAACATTCGTTTTAATTTAACTGCATCTTTTTTTAGTTAGATATTATTAAATCATAAATATAAAAAAAGTTTTAATTTGATGAAAAAGTTAGTAAATATTTTGAATTTATCAATTTAAAATGATAAAATTCTAATTTTAATAAAAATATTATTTGATAGACGTAAAGTTTATTTTCTATCCAGAAAAAAATTTAAGATAATTCATTTTTGCAAATATTTAATACAGCATTAGACATGTTATTAACTTAGAATGAAACTTTTAACAATTAAATTGAATTAGTACATTTTATGTTTCATGTATGAATACATTATACTATGTATATTAATTATTAAGAACAATTATGCAAAAATTAAAAATTAAAAATTGTGAAAAGAGAAGAAAATTATCTCTTATGACGTAGTTTTGCACGAAGTGTAAAGACAAATATAATGCGCAATAAGTAAAATAATAGATTATTCTTTTTAGTTAAGTTTTTATATGTTTACATCTTTTTATGTAATTCAAACAAAGGACGCAATATCACAGCTTCTTATTTTATCCTAAAACGACTGTCATCTTACTCAATGCACAAGCTATTCCTGATCTAAACAATCGTTGGTAAGAGCCCACTTGATTCTGCTCGTGCGGCATTCAATGACTGAATGCGCACTCTCCTCCAGCAACAATGTATAGCTATACCGCTTCTTTCCCTCTCTCACTTTCTCTGTTCGCCCTTTAGGCGCTATAGACGAGTCAAGAATTCGCCCAGTCAGTGTGATGCACTCCGAATGAACGTTTATTTCTGGGATTGGGTTACCAGTCATTCAACGAAACCACGTACATCCACGCGATTGAAAAGCCGATTGCACTCTTTTTCCCATCTTTCGTATCTCGCCGATTAGCTATTTACTTCCGTTTCCTCTTTCGTGGTTTCCAAGGTTTCTTCGTGCTCGTTTAGCAATCGTTCGTAACGTCGACCGCATCTCTTTTCGTTTCCGCTGCCTTTTCTCATCTACTACAGTGGAAAGCATCTCGAATGGTGAATGGATTGCATTCTCGAGCATTCGTCTCTGACACGGTGATGAGCGTTCCACTCGTCGGGGCTGATACGTGATAACGATTAAGCTCGCAAGTTTCCGACTAATCAACTCAATCACGCGGTGTACGCTGGCTGTTTAACTTCTTTTAAAAATCTAGAATTTCTGCAATTCATTATGCAATAATTAATGTATCATAAATAAAAAAAAAAGATTAATTCTTTAACTAAAAATTAAAAAATTAATTTTTCTTGTTGCACAGAGAAATGTATACTTAATTATTAGAGTTAATTATTAGAGTTTAATATTTCTATGTTTCATTATGCATTAAATTGTCTTCTATTACCAGCACTTTTTGCAACTGTTAGATGATCTAAATTATTACAAGCGATCCAAATTAAAATAGGTTATCATCTCTGAATCTAAGAAATTCAGTATCTTATCAGAATCACTTACGCAGATTCTCTGTGAAATTATCTTGACAGGATCACTCTTCAACGAAATTCATTCGCAGTATATTGCGAGCATTATTTCTGGAGTAGCGGGCGTACGGAACGATGCGCTTTATTGAAGATATGGACCAAAGACGGAGGAAGGGCGATCGTCAAGAAATGTAGACGCAATATCGTACACGGCGAAGCGCGGACGTGGAATATGGTACCATCGAATAAAGCGGTTGTATTACGTCGGAAGTGAATAACTCCGTTGCATCTAGCACGTCAGACGTAATCTCGTTTCATGTTCGAGAAGAGAACGAACGTAATCGAGAGGGAGGAAGAGGGAGGCAAGCACGTTTGGGAATTATCCGTTGTTCGCGGCGGACTAAGCTGCTTGTTGCCGTGAGTTTCACCGTTCGTAATCGACGTCTCGCCTTCACAGTTCGCCACCATTACGCTATTCTGGAGGCAATTTTAATGTCGACGGTGACATTTGAAATACGTCGGTGAACTGAGCCGAGATGGCATACTTTGAACGCGACGCGCATCCGAGAATGCATTATTTACGAATGCATTAAGGAGAATTATACAGAAGAATTAAGAGCGCCGATTTCTCGCTCACCTCTCTCTCCTAATGCATTTCGAAAACTTTGCTGTCAAGTAGAAGATGATGTGCGGAGAAAAGAACCGTTGCAGAAAATGCAAAGTGCATTTATCGCAAATAGGATTCGAAGAACGGATAAAAGAATATTTCTTGAGTATCATTGTCTTCGACAGAAATTCATGCTTATGTTGTAAACACAAGCATTTAATTCATGTTTTGATTGATATAATATAATTTTTTTTATCTCGCTCAATTATTTTCTATATTTCTACAGTTAGTGTACAATCTACAGTCACTTATATCAACTTATATTAAATATTTAATTTATATATACAAATAAAAATCGATATTTTAAAGTGAATTCAATTATTTAAAATTATATTATTTAAAATTATATAAAATTGTTGATTTTGCAACGCAATCATAAACTGAAATAATAATTTCATAAATCAAATTGAACGTCAATTTAGATGATAATGCTAATAGCAACTTAATACCTGTAAAAAAATAACTTATTGCGAAAAATATTATCTCAAGCGGGATTCTTTTAAATTGCATACAAGTCATCCTAATAATTCAATCATGATATCACCGCGGCATGTGATAATATTATTCGCAATAATTACAGAGTGGCTACTAAATATTCTAAAAAATTTTAAGACGGATTTTTCAAAAAATTTAAAATGAAAACTTCATATAACCATATGTCCGAAATAGCTTAATTTCAAAAATACAAAGTATCAAAAAATACAAAGTTAAAGAAAAAATTTTTTGTTTTTTCCAAAAATTAAAAAAATTCGAATTATTTTGATTAAATTTTAAACATATACAAGTTTCATCAAAATAATTTGAATGGTTTTCGAAATTTTAGGAAAAAATTTTGAACTTTCATATTCTTTGACTCTAACAATAAGCAGTTCAGACATTATATAAAGTTTTCATCTTGAATTTATTTGAGGAATATAAAATCATATAAAATCTTTTAGTAACTATCTTATACAAGAAAAAATAGAAGGACAACAAACAATTTGAGAGAGATTTGTCAAATTATTATTTCAATTTGTAATTTGCGTTAGAAATCCGACACCAATCGATGCGCAGTTTAAAGAACTGAAAAGATGTTTATAAAATGTAATATATAAAAATGTTATTAAATACTAAAATTTAGCCGCGACTATTCATAGGCTTTTTCCTTAATTGTTTGATTTAATGATTAATTAATTTATTGATTGATCGAAACTGCCGTCAAAAATATTTTTGATATTAATTTTTTCAATGAGGATTATTATACAGTGGAAGTAGTAGTTTTATTCATTGTTACTGAGCACGATAAGCTGCACACGCAGTGAAATTCGAGCCAACGAAATTTCAGCAGAACAACATTGCGCAGCGAACAAAAAGCCCGATGTGGCGATCGCCCTAGATTTTGTGTGCGTAGATGGTAAGCGAAATTTAATAGAAATTCGTTTGAAGCACCACTGAGTATAATTAACTAATACTGACAATGCAAGAGAAAATTCACGTTAGTACCTAGATAATTTTATTTCTGATATATGTATTCTCTTTTCATTGTTACATTACAAATAATACTAGAATTCTCACAAATATAATATAACACATTCAAATATTAGCAACGGTGTTGAGATTGCTATGTTACTTTACACATATATTCAATGTGATAATAATACGGCATAAAATTAAAATTTATTTTTAAATAAAAAATTATGTAATAATTACGCATATCATGTTTTTTTTTATGGTTACATATTTTATTCTAAAAATAACTTTTTATAAATAATGTAGCTAACATTATATTTCGTAAAAATTTTGTGTTTTTCACTGGCGATATACGTATACGTATAATATTGTGTAGAAATGTTGAAATACAAAATAATGGTCAGAAAAAACCAGAAATTTTATTTTTCTCTTGTTAGATTTAAACTTTTAAAATAATTGTTGCTTTTCAGATTTGTAGTTATAAATAAAAAATGATAATCGACAGTCACTAATTTTAACATGTTATTTCTGGAAAGCTAATGAAACTTAAACTTTTGGTGCGCAGAAAATACGATAAAAATTATATGAGAGATATTAAAGAAAATTTTAATTTCTTCTATTTGAATTTAATGTGCTAATTAATCTTTCGATTCATAAATCACAACTACCTATTTTTATTCAGTTTATTTTGAAAAATGCTATATATGTTCTTTGTTTTTCACATCATATATAATATGGAAAATACGGACAAAATTTTAAATATTGAACAATAGAATGCTAAATTCCTACATTATGAATGTAATTATGCAAAAATGTTTACTTTTATTATGTCTACATATGACAAAATTTAAATTAAATTTTTTTTTAAATACATGGTAAATAATCACTTAATTTCTGATACACAACATTAATTAAAAACTTATTTTTTAAAGATTAATTTAAAGCTTAGTCTTTTGCGTACAAAAAGTTGTTTTTTATATATTAGGTAAAAGTGTTTTTTATATATTAGGTGTAGTAAAAAGAAATTATTATTTTTCCATTCAATTTCATGCAAAAATAATGGATTTTTTTTTACTACACCTAATAATTATTGTGTTTTAATGGTAACGTCTAATAAAAATATTACGAAATAATTGAAATAAAATCCATAAAAAATAATTGAGATTAATAAAAAATTAAAATTTAGTATATGTTCTATATCAGTAGCATAAGTATTAATATAGCATGGCAGTAAGAAAGGTAAAGATATCATGAAATGTTATTGGAAGATGGATATATCCGAAGAAAATAATAAAAAATTGAAATATACTATAATAAAATAATTGAGAATGTGATGTAGATCTAATAATCATTTTATTAATTTAACAATTCAATATTCGGAAGAAAAATAATTAAATTTTTTTTTCCTCTAATACTTGTAATTAACAAATTATAATCGCACAATGAAACGACGCTGTACGAATTGAAGAGGCGTTAATTGATTATACATTTATCGTCAAAAAGCATTAAAAAATCATCAATAAGCGGTTAGAATATAATGTAAAATTGAAATTGGAGCAGTTTCTCACACTCGGGATTAACGCCAATTATATATTCTATATTCTATATATGTAAATTTTGCCATCAACTATTATAATGTTATGGTAATCGACTGTAACTCAAAATTTGATTGATAGTCATAATAGCATGATTTAATACGTAAACTATTCATCAATTGTACAATATCGTAATAGTATATCGCAACATTATACACACACACACACACACACACACACACGCGCGCGCGCGCGCGCGCGCGCGCGTGCGCGTGTGAAATTTTTACTATGTAAAAGAAAAGTAAATGGAAAAGAAAAACTAAGGAAAAGAAAAAACTATAGAAAAGAAAATCTTACAATGGAAGAATAACAATCTGTTTATAACAAAAAAGCTCTCTTTTTAAAAACTATAGGGCACATTTAGGTTTCCCTTTTACCTCTTGTTATTTAAAATGCGATATTTTCATAAATACATTAAGTGCCTTACAGCGTCTGAATGTAATCCTACATTGGAATGAATTGGGATTTATTCTACAATGAGAGCGAGAGGAACTTTATATAGGTAGAAAACATCTTGAGAAGAAAAGGAGCAAAAGGAAGATTTTCGTGCACTGTTCGGTCTAGCAAGCTAGAAAAATCATACGAGCTTGGAACACAGACGAATGTTCTTCCTTTTGAGATTTTATTACAAGGAGTACGTCCGCAAGCGGTTCGTTAGTCGCGTTACCACAGGTAACTATTACTTTACATAGATCTTACGCGCGTAAGAACTCAATGAGAGAACAAGGCTCTTTACGCGCGTAAGAACTCAATGTGAAAGCATAGTTCGTTTAAAAACTTTTGATTAAATGTCCTCGTATAAAAATTATAATCTGAATCATATAATTATAAATTATGAATGATTATAAGTTAAAATTGTACATAATAAATTAAAAAATTTGAAATATGAATATTCGAGACACAATAATTATTGTATTAAAAAGATATTATTATGCGCATTATTTGATCTAGATGGCTCAATTATACGAATATATAGATATGGATATTTTTTCTCTGAGATCTTATTATAAGGAATACGTTCGCAAATAGTGTGTTAATTGCGCTATTACGAATAACTTACTTTACATAGAACTTACTTATCATAAGAACTTAATAATAGAGCAAGAGGTTCCTTATACGGGTATGAATCCAATTTAGAAGTGTGGAACGTTTAAAAACTTTTGATTGGATGTATACATAAAAAAAGTGTAAAGCGCGAATGAGCGACAAATTAAAAACTTGAAATATAAATGTTTTAGACGCAGTAAAAACTAGAAAGATTTTGTCGTATGCGCTATTCGTTCAAGCTATTTAGAAAAGTCATACAAGCTGAGTAGATGTTCCTTCTTTTGATCTTATTATTCAGGAGTATTTGCAAGCATTTTATTAATCATGCTATGAATAACTATTATACTTTACGTAGATCTTACACATATAAAAAGTCAGTAATAAGGGTGCAGTATTCTTTACACACATATAAGAATCTAATGCAAGAGTGTCGGAATATTTTAAAATATTTTATTATGCAAAAAAAAATTATAGATAAACCGATAATCAATGTATAACATATAAAATTTGAATTAAACGTAGTAAAAACTATATTATAATGTTATATTTCATTTTTTCTAATTATTTCTAAGTTCCTATGAATTTATTATTAGATACTTCATAAGTTGTCGAATTTTATAAAAATATGAAAACTAGAAACAGGTTTTTACGATAATTGATTAGCCAAAGAAGTTGTACTTTATATAAAGATATTTTATATTATAAAATTCAGTTTTCGGGACGTAATATTCTAGCAACGCTCGCGAAGCAATGTAAAATAAATTATGTTAGTCACACAGAGAATCGAGCGACGTGCGAATGCATCTTGAATTGCGCTTAATCCGAATAAATCAAGGACGCCGCGAATCACTTCTCAGAATTCGGCATAAAAATCCGTCTGAAAAATGCAACACGGAGAACTTGTTCCGTGCTACACCCGGAGAAAGAATGCATCTGCGAACTCGCAGACTGACGCGCCGCGTTCATTATGGAAAGCAGCACAGCATCGACCGTGGGATGTGGCGGTGAGATAAAAGCATATGCACTCACGCCTTATGTACCATCTGCGCGCGCAAGCAGGATGCCCCAAATTCACCGCTGTTCCTTCCTAACGAGATGGATTCTTTGAAAAATTTCAGGTTGGGAGTTTCATCGAAACAAAACCATCTGATTATTATTAGTCGAATCCCTTTTTAATTTTCGATACCAAGAAATTTGCTAATCTCTTAAAATCTCTAATTAACAACATATTAGGATAATTCCATCCGCATTATACATAAAACACTAATCTATTCAGATTTTTTTAATTGTCGAAAAAAAAATATTCTTATAATTAATGCACACTAATCAAAACATTGTCAAATTAAAATATTTAACATCATTTGCGTAATAATTTTTTTTCCTTATACATTTATATTCTTAAAATTTATTCACGAAAATTCTTGAGAACACTATATATTACCTACGATTTTAATATCTGTAGTAAAGTACGATTTATTCTAAATTAGGTAAAAGAGAATGCATAAGAGAGAAGACACGGATCAACCTGCATTACGGTCACTGTCGTGTAAAGCGTAACGTACTCGACCGCAGACGTGCTTGAAATGGCAATGTAACGAGCGTAATAAATCTCATGTCACGTGCGAACTCCGATACTATGATAAGAGCCACCGCGGCGACGCGTAAGGCGACTTAAATATTTCACCGCTGAAATATTTCCGCCCAATTTGCATCGGCCACGAGGTCCGCGCGCTCTTACATGTCTGCGTTGCACTTTGTGAATACGTAATTTCGACGACACGACGAAATGCCTTTCTCACAAAGTACCTCTTGATAATTTCCCAAAACTCTTGCTGTAGTATATCTCTACGCGAATCGATTCCTCGCAATGAAAAATGATGTGAAACAAAAAGAATTTTGAAAAATTGACAGGATTAATTGATACAACAACTAGAAAATTGATTCAGTTGGATGTGAGTGAAAAATTACTTTTTTTGAAGGCTATCACTCTCTTTTTATTATTTCACAAATGAATCTATAACTGTCGTTATAAATGCAAAATTACTTTTACAAAAACTGTACGATTCAAGTATAAATACTAATGTAGATAAGTACAGATACATAATAAATATTTGTATTACATTATAATGTATAAATCAATACTAAAATAATGATAATTAAATGATTAATACATAATTAGATAATGTATGTGTGTATACCAAAGAGATAATTTATTAATATGCTGTGGTTTTCAATATATGATCGTAAACTAACTTGATTTACCACATTATGCGTTTCACTATTTTGATGAAATAAAAACGTCTTAAATAAATTCCTTAAACAGATATTTTTATCGACTTCAACAAGTGTCTCATTTTTTATATTAAAATTTTGAGCTACTTTAAGTTTTTAGAAATCAGTATATAAATAGTTTTGCTCCTTTTTTTATTCATTTCTGTAAAATATATCATTTTGCATTTAATAACGACATTAATAATAATAGAACAATGTCTTTAAATAATATTAAACAAGTTTTAAGAATGCTTAAAAGAAAAAAGATAATAAATAGATTATAACAAGAAACCGATTATCAAAAGTGTCGAACAAATTAATTCTCTTTTTCTTTTATTTTTTTAGGTAAAATATTATATAATGTTCATATCAATTATTATAATAAAATGAAAGAAAAAAATTAATACGTAATAATAGATAATACTTTTTATATCGTCATATTATTAATACAATAGTATAATACATAATACTTCTAGCATTGATTCATAGAAAATGTATGTCACTGCACTTTGCGCTGAGCTTGCAGATATTAATTTGAACAAATGCATTACTCAATAAAAATGTCGAAATATATCTTCTGAAGATCCAGCTATTTTCGAACCGATTGCGACAGCAGATTCAATCGCAGTCGTCGATTATCGTCGGAAGCTGTGAAATTATCGGGCACGCAAACCTCGCTACGAAACGTTCAGATATTTTACAAGCATCACAGACTGTAATTTACGTCGTGCCCTACACCGGATGTAATTTAAACATCGATCCGACCGCGATACATTACCGCGCACAAAATACACAAGCGAACGAGATTTTGGCGTTTGCAGTAGCGGCGAGCGTAGTGCGTTATTCATAGGTACCGATTGGGGTTGGTTCGGCACGTGCGAATACACGACGGACACGTCGGGCATAGTTGTCGCGATCGAAGTCACGAAGTCCCGCGATTATGGGAGATGCATGGGTATACAACATCGGCTAGTATTCCGCGCGAACACCGACCGATTTATTCCCTTTCCTGGAAACTAGGCGGAGAATAGAGAGGATACAGAAATTGGAAATTGGATGGAAATTGCGTAAATTGCATCGGTCTTATTAAACAGATAATAATTTCACATTACGCAGAGAATATTTAAAAAATGTTGTTTTACCCAATCAGTATCTCCAACGAAGTTCATTACGAAATTATTGTCAATTTGTAATAAAATCTGTAAAATACAGAGAACTAGGTTTTATAAAGCTATCACTTCATTTCCGATGTCTATCTATAAATAAATAAATTTTCAATTATGATTGTTTTAATTATATTTTCACATATCATAATTTATTTTTAATGTATAAATTTGAATAAAATAATTACGCTGTTATCGCAGTTGTTTTTCTAAAATATTAATTTAATTTTAATATATACACATATTTTATTAAGTACAGGTTGTATAGAGATTTTTAAAATTTGATAAATTTACAAAATATATGAGGAAAGAATATAATAGCCGATGTGTCCATTTGACATACATCTACCAAACTTGCAGACTTGCTTTTAGAAAGTCAATCTACATCAAGCTACGTTTGTCATTACATATCATATTACAGCGCGAGTTTAAACAAACGTTGTTTGCTCAACCTAATTTAACTTGTGCCTCGATATTACGCGATTTTTGCGAATCGCGAAAAGGAAATATCGTCTCTGAAATATAATATATATTGAAATTAGTGTATCCTGTAAATTCATTTCTAATCCATTTTTCTATTTCATCAAATATGTAAATAGATTCATCAAAATCTTTATTTCATTATTTTTTATAAAACAATTACAGAAGAAGTGCATTTCCACATTGCTGATTTGTTAAAAAATTAAGAGTGTAACTTGATAAATTTAGTAAATTCCGATTCGGCAAAAACTTACAGTATATAATCATCATATTATTAATGAATGCATCTTGGCAATTCGCCAGCAACCGTTGTCCGTGACAGTACGAGACTGTTAGCATCGCAAATGGACAAGTAACTGGGTCGATAATCGCACTATCTCTGTTAACAGGTAAAAAAATGATCAAAAATGATACACAATGGTATCGTTGAAAAATCTACATTTTATTTTTTTATATGAATACGTATTGCGTAAAATAACAAGCAATAGTATAAATAAAACTGTGGAGCGATCCGACGTTCTAAATTGTAAGTTACTATACCTGCAAAATCGCAATTTCGCACGCAACATAGCACTTGTAATAAATTTCATAGACGAGTTGATTTTGGGAAGTGGAATAAGATAAGTTTGGAATATCTTCCTTACTAAAGTAGGTACATTGCATTAATTTCTACTTGCATCCTACTTAACTGTGTTTCCAAGTTACAACACTTTGAGAATAATCAGCTTATATTAATTCGATTTTAACGTCGCTAAATATTCTACATAAACATAAAAACATAAATAAGACAACAAAAAGTTAAATCATATATACAATAGAATATAAAGTCTAGAATGCATAAGTATAGAAAATTACACAAACTTCGTATAAATGTCCGTTATTTATATTTAGAAATCCTTCATATAAAAAGATATTTTGAATATCTGAAAATTTAGTTTTTTATTTTGGATTATTTTCATATGACACTTTGAGATGTATAATATACATTAAATACATTAAATATTAATTCTGGAATGTCATAATATCTGTTTTATAACGGCTACATCTGGGTATGGCACATCTAAATCAGTTTTATCTTTTCATACGGAAAAAACGATTTTGCTGAAATATCTAAAAATTTAGCTAGATACATATCTAAAAATAATTTTATTAGACCATCAAAATAATTATGTAGAACGCTTAAGCATTGCTGACAATGCTGCAAAAAATTTTAATATTCTAAAAACCAATTTAAGCGTCCTACATAATTTACTTTAATGATTCAAACAAAATTATTTTTAGATCTGTATCTAGCTAAATTTTTAGATACTTCAGCAAAATCGTTCATTCTCTATAACTTCTGTAAAAAATTAATATTTATTGCATATTTTTTTATTTAACGCAGCAAACGTTCAATAATACAATTATAGTAAAAACAAATTTAATATTAATTATTAATGAAAAGAGTTATAAATAATAAAAAATAATAAAAATAGATTTTGATTTTAAAACAACAGGTACACTAAATCCAGAAAAGCTTTATAAGGATGTATAGTTATAAAATAATAATATGCAGAGTGTTTCAAGATTCATGATAAACATCAAAGGAAAGATAACAGATCTGAAAAAGATTTTTGTTAAGGAGCATACTTATACAATCGATTGCGTAGCAGCATAGACGTTGCAGTGTAACTAGTTTCCATGATAAAAAAAACATGTCTGTTTTTTTATCATTTTGCAAAAACAGTATTGTCAGACACATGCAATCAGATATGTAGTTCTTTAAAAATGCAACAGAAAATGCAAATTTTTTAACAAAAATTGATTCTTTTAATAAGATCTATCACGTTCCAAAGTTTATTTTATGAATGAAAAATTGTATACATATATATTTTTTAAAATAAGAAAAATTATGATTTAACCTGCTAATTTATATTCTTTTAATAAGAAATTTAGTAGAAACATTATTTTTATTTTGTAAAAGATAAGGAATAAAGCAAAATTTTCTGTTAAAATATTTTCTAAGAAATTAAAAAAAGAGAATATGGCAAGATGTTCATAATTTAAAATAAATTTCGTAATAAAAAAGTTTAAGAAATTAAAGAATTCAACTAACAAAATTCACGAAATGACTTTATCTGTGTTGCCAAAATAAAAATTAAGGCGGCAGTCTAGAACATGTAACGTATTGTATAACGTATTGTAATTCCAACGGCTTAAAATTATTTTGAATATTATGCAGCTAAATATTTGGTTGTATTATAAAAAATGCGAAGGCGAAGGAAGCCTTCAAAAAGACTAGTAATATAAAGTCTTGAAAAAGTCTTGAAATTCGCAAAAAAGGACGAAATAAAATGGGATACAGATGATAGTATGCGAGACTACAATGGAGGTTTCTTGTTAAAAAATATGCATTCACTCTTTCATGGTGAATTTAGATTATCGGAAAAAACGCGGCTGCGAAGTGAATTCTCGCGAAAGTATCTCCAGCCTGTCTTTGATTCGTTCGTTGAAGACCGTCGCGACTGTGTGATACTTGTTTTCCCAGTTAAAAGCTTGAACTATAGATGAACTACTCGCTGCAAAACTAGTCTCTTACGAGCTACTTTCATAAGAGCTATTCCGTCGCATCATAATACAATATATTGTAGAAAGTGCGCAGCAGAAAATGCTTATTTTAAATCGGAAATATAGTTATGCTTTATGAACTTTAATCAAGTACAATATAATATACGATAAAAATTTTTTCTTAAAAAATACATTAAAATCATTAAAATACTGTATAAATAAATTATATTGTTAAAGGCACTTAAATAAGATTTCTCTAGTTGGATGATAATATCACTAACAGTTGTTTTTAACAAGTCAATATTAATTGACTGAATTACAAATTTGGCATTCAGAATAATGATTGAAGAAAGATTGATAGAGAACTTATGATAATATGTGAAAGTGATTTTAGAGATCATCATTGGGGCAAATAACTGTGCTTTTGAGAATATAATATGATCTCTAACGAACAATTTACTCTGATATACAGTTTTTTTTTCTACAAAAAAACGGTAGAAAATGTAATGGTGAATAACTATAGTATTTTACGATATTCTATGTCCGCGATAATAAGTAATGTCTATGAAGTTTGCGTCTGACTCAGTTGTGATTTACAAACAATTCATCAGCGATGTCATCGGCAACATATTGTCAACACTCAAATACTGTCAGAATTCAAAATTCTAACGGAATTCAAAACGCAAAACATGAATGTCCGTTCACGAATTTTTTGCAGCGTCCCGTTGTATTTCGTTCTAGTATGCAATTTATTACTAACTGTGAATCACAACACACACAATTTCCACATTTACAAATCTACATTTTTTTTCATGCTGTCGCTTCGTCAATGCACACTATCGACACTTTACGCATTTAATAAATATTGATGGTTGTATAAAAATTTTTGGCACAACAATGTCAATTAATCTTCTTAATTTTATAATGTATAGAAATACACTTAAATTTTTAGGTTTAAAAATTTAATAGTATTCCGACTTTTAATCTCTTTTGTAAAATTTTGTTTTATATTTTAAGCTTCCTTTTATGTTATGACAACAAATGTTGAATATTTGATCAGCACGAACGCAATAAATTCTAGCATGAATGCAATAAACTCTTTTTTAAATAATTTATACAATGACAATAATCACATAATAATTAATTTGCACGATAATTAATTTAGTAATGTATATCGCGATAAAATTACTTTTTGTATAATCTTTCCATTTGTTTATGTAACCACTTAAGTAGTATTATTATATATCAAGAAATAAAGAAATTTATATTAATGGTTTATATCTATATGTACTGCACGAGATAAAAATCACAAGTAATTGCTAACGTTCAAGTTCCACACTCTAAAATTTTTTTTAAATTTTCATTTCAACACGCAATAGCATAATATACAATTACATTATATGTATACGTTCCTATATAATATAACTTGAGATATTTTACATTTTACATAAATGATACTGATTACATTATACATGTTATACTCTTTAATGAAAAATTAATTCGTTACACTTGTTGCCTTCATGTGATGGCATATTATCATCTTATCAATCGACCTAGAGAATCCAAGAGTTAAATTACATCGTATAGGAAAGACGTGTAAAAGCGTTAAGGCAGCTGTTAACCCGACTGTAATAATAATATAGCTTGTGATTGATTACCTATGTTCCAGGCGTACGTCGATCTGGTGAAGGCCTGGGGCTGGAAGAGTTTTACCATTATCTACGAGAACAACGAGGGGCTTGTGCGATTGCAGGAACTTCTGAAAGCGCACGGACCTAGCGAATTTCCCATTACGGTTAGACAGCTGAGCGAAGGATCGGAGTATCGGTGAGTCTTAGTTCCACTCTTATTCTTTCACATTTCCTTTCCAAGATTGCAAAATGACAAAAAATTAAGTTTCCATGGTCCCATATTGATATTCCACAACATTTCTCGTTCGTTACACGACGACTTACTGACTTGTGTTTTACTTGATATAATCTGTGATGCTCTCAAAGAAATTTAATTTGCCAATTTCGCGGGCATATCATTATTTTTGTTTTTTTTTTATTGTACTTTCAAAAGATAGATTCACGTTGAAACGGAAGCAACGATATTACAAATAAAAATTCCACGTTTTAAGCTGACTCTCGTCTTGCTAGGAGGATTTATTTTGTGAGTTGAAGTCAGAAGCGATTTATAGTACATGAATTTCGGAATCCGCAAATATCCGGGATTCTTTTGCTTCATCAAAATTTATGTATCAAATTTAAAGAAATGGAATACATTTGTAAACCACAAGTTTCTCAAGAAGCAAAAATTATTATATATTTATAAGATGTTTAACATTATAATGAAAAAAGAAGATATATCAAAAAGCTCATTAATCTTAGTAGGGTTATTCTATTCCAACATGAATATTTTTTAAAGAAATTTAGAGTCACGTTTTTCTTAATTGTTTTCAATTTATTCCGTACAACAGAAATGGTCCCGATCGATCATTCTCGTTTGCAACAGCGGATAGACTTCTGTCGGAGTCGAGACAGTCTCAGAAGAACTTCTCGTTCACAATCGATATTATCACATTAACGACGAGTCCAAACATCAATCGTGTAGCACGTGGTGCATCGTATGTATGCGCACCGAGAATGACGTATTAAGATTGAAACATGTTGGCGTGTACCGCTTACTGCGGTGATCTTAGGCGAAGTCGCGACGTGGACGTGTTGGTATCGATCGGCAAACTGCACCGCCGTTAGGAAACTGTGTCAACTATGGGATACATCCGATGGGTGAATCTTCTCTCTTGCGTCCTATTTTCCGCTGATAACCCGATTGCTTCGCTTATCCTTCCGGCGATGAGAGCGCCGAAACTGTCCCAAGAAGTATCTCGCGATTACGGTGCTCTTCGCTAAACCTTTAATTAAAATTCTGTTAAAGTACAATTAGAATAAAGTAAAAAGTAAGATTTATATTCTTATCTGCATTTATAGAGTTTAATTAGTGAAAATGTACAGATTTGAACCACTTATGATTGAAAAACTATTATTATATAACAGTCTTCAAAAAGGAAATTCCAACATAATTAAATAATTTGTACAGATGAAAAAGTTGTAAAAAATTTTGAAAAATTCTTTTACAAAATATATTTTAACAATGGTAGTTAAAAATGAAATAAAACATCATTTTTGCTACTCTTCTTTCAAGAGCATATTTACATACATATTTAAAGTATTATTTTCAACTTGACATATGAAAGGGTTGACGAAATATATTTATGCTTGTCCTCTGCATCGCGCTATATTATTCGTTTTGCGGAAAAAGTTTCTCGTAAATTGCATTATTCATAGAAACGATCTGCGACGGTGACTTATTGCTGCCGCCCTACGGCTAGAAGGGTGAAACGATAGGGATTTGAATAAATTCGGTTAGATTTGCCTCTGGACGTGCAACGTATCCTATCTTAAAATTCATCGCTTGCGCTACATTCTCCTTGTTTCAACAAAGCGACCAATTTACAAAACTTTTGCTGGATCGCATGCGGTGCAATATGTGTCGCACGAGTGGTGTGTAGGTAGGTTAAGTACTTTTTCCTCTCAGTAAAATAAAAAAATTTCGGAATTTCTGTATAGGAAAGAAGGATTCATAATTTGTTAAAAATTTTATTTTGCTTTGAAACGTTATAGATACCTTAAAGATCTTAAAATATTCATAAAATGTTATGGTAATTTTCCAGACACCCTGCATATTAAATATTTCTATCGATATAATATTATGAATAATAAGTGTCAAAAGAATAACCAAAAATGATTTTAATAATACAATACTTCAACCTCAATACTCTTGTTGACGCGCTTGGAGAACTCGATATCGCGTCTTCTCTCAAGATGTTGAAAGATTAACTTCGATGCGCCCTACAGCCGACACCGTACAGTTATTCCCCGACGTGAACGAAGGAAATGAACGATATTCGCAGAGCGTAACGTGGCCGCGAGGCGGAAATGAAGTCGTATCTTATCTTGGTTCCACTCCCTACAACCACTCACCGAGATTCGTAAAGTGAATAATTCCCCAACCATTTATTTCGGCGTTCCGCTTTAGTGCGAGCGCTCGCGGTATGGACAAAAGGAGAGCAAATGAAACCCGCAGAAACAAGGATCACAGTGGCGAAAACTATCTCGTATTTTTCGAACCGTGCAGACGCAAAGAAAAGAAGAAGCGTCGTTAAAGTTCGAAACTAAACTTTCTCCGAGACTGAAAGATTCGTAAAAATCGATTAAAATTATTCCCAAGATTTATGCGGATGAAAAGAAGTCTAGCAAGAGAAAATCGCAATATATATATTATACATGTAACTACGCATATAGTGCTTTGATAAGATAATGCTGAAATTGTAATTCTCAGTGAATTCGAGTATGAATACTCAGTAAGTCCAATACATGAATAAGTTTTCAAAGCGGCGAGGAGATAAGAACGCGTGACTGTACTTGAACACGTAGTTGATAATGTAGTCATAGTGATTTCTGTTGGATCTCGTATGAGCGGAAGAGATTATCTCTGAAGCTGTGACTTTCGAAGCGGATGGACACCTGGAAGTGCTTAGCTTTCGTGGAGTTTCTAACGGTAAGAGAAACGGCTCCTGAATGGGATCGACAAGATCACGCTTTATCGTGGAGAACACTTCGACAGCTAAGAGAAAAAGGAACTGACATGGAAAATCGAGAGGAGAAGAGTTTTACTGGCAATACTGTTTCGCGGTTAAATAGCTTTTCTGCGCAACCCTGCATTTCGTAGTACCCATGCTGACAGTGATATAAAACTTTATCTCTGCGAGTGTAGTCGAGCGCGAGATGACCGTTTCAAAATCATTTTCAACACGTTCGGGATAACATTGCACATTGATTTTCGCGAATGGCACTTTCCTATGCAACAAGTACATAGTGGAAAACATAAAGTGGCTCGAAAATCATTTGGACAGCAAGTCCACTTGTGATACAATTGTCAAAATAAATAAAAACTTAATTTGAATAATGTACAATATTTCGCATTATTTAGCATTGATGCGAAATTCGTGTTATTTTACAGGAAAGTGAAACATTTGATCGAAAAATTGATTCCAATTAAAAAAATATGAAAAAATATCAAAATTTAAATATCACGATATTTAGTAGGAATTGTTTATCAAGTAATAAATAGAAATATAATATTTTTTTATTATAAATGATAATTAAGAAAATTATAACTTATAAATTATATAGAGTGAATAAGTCATTCATACCTGCGTCTTATGTGATAAATTGAGAATCGATTTCTTACAAATTTAATTATTGTTTATTCGCATCACCCCCTGAAAAATATGGAAAATTGTCTGTCTCTTAACTCAAACTCGTAATTTTTTATTAATTATCTTGTATAGATTTCTTTAGTTATTTACTTTTTATTCTTACAATAAACCACCAACGTTATTTATTACAAACTGCCCCGAAATTATATAATTCCACAATAGATGAACACGATAATTGGTCATCTATATGAATTTCTGATTGGTTCTCTTTATTTTCCTGTAATATAAAAATTCGCAAAAGAACTAATATTTGTATACAATTTCTTAATACGCACATTTTAGAAGTATTCATTGCACATTTTATTATGTCACAATTTTCTATATCATGAAAGAATTAAATGAATTAATGTCCTGAATTAATGTACTGAAACTAAATAAATTAAAATCACGAATATTTTGCAGATGAGTGATTTCTGATACCACATGACAAATCACTCAAGTGTTACTATCCGCGTGTATACGATTTTAAACTAATGTCGCTAAGCGTAAACATCGTGTTTACGCTTAATTAATCTTCCGCGAATTCGAGAAACCGCGAGAATATGTCGAGCAGTAACTCAAACGATTTATCTATATATCGAAAACTGGAAGGTTCTAAGACTTCGTACCAAGCAAACTGCAAAAGGCTGACGGACATCGTCGTTAAGTCACTCGCTTAATGGAGAGAAAATGGAAGGAAGCACATATGCGAGAGAGAGAGAGAGAGAGAGAGAGAGAGAGTGTGTGTGTGTGTGTGTGTGTGTGTGTGTGTGTGAGAGAGTTGAAACCGCATAAGTAATTGAAATGTTTCAAAACCGGTCATGTGGAACGTTCCGTTTCGGGGTATACGTTCAGCCTCCGCCTGCAGCTATACGACCAGCATGATGATAAGAGAAGCTTCCCTCTCAAGAAGACTTCAAACGCGTCGGCCAATTCGCCACGGCCACGAACTTCGGGAGGGGTAGTTTCTGTTCTCAGCCGCATGACTAGTCCAGCAAATCTTACGTCACGTTTTCCGTCGACTCCGATTGATCAAAGGAATATTGCCAAATGACCGGGCGGAATACTACTTTTCTTTCCTTGTGCCTGCGATATCAATTAAGATGGATCTTGCGTGGAAGTTTTCCTTTGATCAACTGCGTAATGCCTCGTCGGACGATGCTTTGGACTGCTCTAGAGATAAAATTATATAATATTTTTCTATAATGCTATATATATAGACATCTATGCGCGATGTATCCTTTTATTTTCTAGAACACTTATGTATATATGAAACGCATATTACGAAGTAATTATTTAACTGCTGATTATTCACTCGTATAAATGTGTTTAATAAAGAAAAATTTTGAAAGAATTTATTTTATAAAATGTATATTTTAATAAAAAAAAGTTTTATTTTTTATTCATCAATTTACGATTTCATAATAAAATAATTTTATTTTTTATTAAATAACTAGAAGCTGTAAAAATTCTCTATTTAATGATAAAAATAGTATTTAAATAATATAATACATATATTGCTCTCTTACTTTAAAAGTGCAAAAAATGATTTTCAATTTTCAAGTTATTATCATGAATAACTTAAGTAAACATTATCCTATCAATTATTAAAAGTGAACTAACTGCTTAAAAAATTGTCAAAATCATCATAGCTCAAAAAGAATAGTTTTAAGAATTGCGAAATGAAAATGATAAAAATGACATTATATTAAGAATATATTCCTTTGATCAATTTTTTTCAATGATTTTCTGTCATTTTGAAAAATAGTTTTTTAAGAAACTTATTTGTTTGAATTATATCATGTTTGAAGTAAAGGAGTGACATATACGTTATTCATGTATTTATCATGTGTGTAAATTTATTTCAAGAAATATGTCATGCAATAGCCAGCCAAAATAATTTCGCATACCGCATGTATTTCTTGAAGCAGACATCGCGTGTCGGCTATGAATTCGCTTAAAATTGTTTTCTGTGCGGCCTAATACTACGATTCCGGTTACTTTTTCGTGGTAACTTCTCCCTACGGTAAAACTGCTATCGAGGACAAGAAAAGTCGAGCATATACGTGTATACGTGTACATCAATGTGCTCGGCATGAAGATCTTCCCGGGAGTGTAAGCAAGGGGATTTCAGATTTCTACCACTTTGCAAACTTTCGCGATAAATGTTTGATCAGCAATGAAATCGAGTTGAGATATATAGCAAGAATAAACAATGATGCGCGTAACAATAGTGATAATTTGAGACTGAGAAAATTTGCGATAAAAAATCTAATGATTTCGAAGTACGACGTAGATAGGCAATCAAATAAAAAAGCGAAAAAATTATGTGCAATAACAATAAATAGTATAATGAAAAATCGTGTGTATGTATGTTTGTCTCTGATAAAATATAATACTCTGATAAAATATAATACTAATTATTAGTTTTCTAATATTTATCTTTAAGCAGAATTTTATATAAAATTTTATTATAAAATTAAATAAATTCAAATTTATTATATTTATAATATAATTAATTATAAATTTTATATTTTGTAACTTCCTAATTTTGCACTATGTATTTATAATTTAGATTTCTCGAGATTTACAGCATCTTTGTAACGCAAAAATTTTTCTGAAAATATGTAAGAATTGCATTAATTATTGGTGCACAATATTTATTTAAACAAATAAAAGAGTAGAATGTCATTGGTTAAAGCGAGTTATGATGCATAGTAATAATAGGATTGTCAATTTCCTCCTGTGCACCGATTCGGTTTGTTGTACTTTAAACATAAATCCTGTATTAAAATAATAATCTCATAATTAAATTAATTGTTCGTCGATATAATAATGTGCTGACTAGCATTCTAAAAACCTGTAAATGACTTATTGCGAAAAATATCACAATTTGATGTGAAATAAATAATATTAACTGAAATAGATCGAGAAATGTTTGAGACACAATATTTATTTTTAATTAATCACAAATATATGTATCTGAGAAAACTAGAAAATCAATATATCTATATATACAATATATTAATTTGATATCTTTATTTTAAGATATTTAATTATAATCGAATCAACATCTCTCTAGAACAATATATATGCAATTTAGTGCATTTCATATTTTTTATAATTTGTATTTATTAATTAAACACTCTGCTTATACTAGTTATTATTAGTAGGAAGTCATTTCAATATAAAGCTCATTTATTTTCTAAATAGAGTTTCAGATATTAGAATAGACTAGATAAATCTATATTTGAATTAAAACGGTATCACAAATTTATACAGCAATGATATTAATTGTTCCATTTTGCAATGAGAGCATTTATGATTCAACTTATTAATAATGTTTATTACAATCGTATATATAATAGATAGACATCATTAGAATATATTGTCATTTTATATACAACAAGAATAAATGATAAGACACATAAAACGGCATTGCACAGGAAAAGCGCGCATTCATTTTCATGAAAGAAACGAATTAAGCATTTCACTTGAACGACGAACGAGCGTAATACATTTTCTTCCAATGGCAATTTATCCAAGAAGTTAAACCCGTCGACGACAGGTCGCATTCAATAACGAGATAAAGCTCAGTGGTATTGCGTTTTGTTCAAACGTAATCTTTGTTGTGGCTAGTGTAGATCGAGGAATCAAGTGGCGATGGAGATGCACCATGAATAATCTCCCGGGAATATGGCCCTTCCAACGCATCCGGCTGCATCTGCATTTCGCGATGTACAGGGGCTCGAGCAGGTCCGCTGGGGTTAAGCGAGTTTCCTCTCGGGGGAAACAAATGAGTATGTTAATTCAAGCGTAAAAGTAGGCATGGTTAAACCTCCGCGTTATTGTTGCACCGGCATTGCATCCGGTTTTCCTCACCCACCGCGCTGCATTTCACTACGCGATACAATCGATTTTCTTGCAGTTAACAATAAATCCCCTATCAACCGATAAACTCTAAGTACAATTGAAGGTTTCAGTTCAACAATAAGATAAATTCACAATCTGTAAAATCTCCTTTAAGTACGAAGTCGTGTTCGAAATTGATAAATCACGATTTATGGCCTCATTTCATTGTTGCATTGAACTTTTTCCAGATAAAATAGTATCATTAGAACGAGAAATCAAATTAAAAAGTTATAACAGTTTAAGTGAAAATAGAAATAATTTAAAAAATTAACTTTGATTTATCGACACGTCAATTCCGCGTCGGACATTCATGTCGAATGCAATAGCTTCTTCGAGTTTGCAAATATCTTTATTGACGGTGTTATTACAAGCGATGTTAGCTTTTCACGTTTACTTTAGAACTCATACGCGCCAACAACGATGAAAACAAAAGCTGCGATTATAAAATGATATGACAAGCTGCGTTAGGGATTTCTAGTGGATACAAGCCGCTCGACGACATTCGAGAACTTCCTCTTTACGCGGCGCCGGTTCTGACGACGAGCAATTTCGTCGCAAGCAACCGTTTGTTAAACCCGGAACTTCCTGCGTGTGCGCGAGCGCGCTCGTTGCACCCCGGGGAGAGATTTAGCCGCAATCTCGAGGCGATAAGCCACGGTCCCTTCACTTCTCCACCGTCTCTTGTACACCATGCGCAGAGGTATAAATATGTGACGGAATGATGCACGGTCTTCCGCAGTGTCGCCGAGACGTGCTGCGATGATGACTTGCTCGCTGTCGTCGCTTCCCAATTGTCTACCTCTGCTTATGATATCTCTCAAGGGTGAAATATCTCGCAATCGTCCGATGGCAAAATATGATTAATCTTGCACTTGGAAATATTTTTTTATCTAAGATGGATTTGTAAATTTGAAAAAATTCTGTTTTTTACGATAAAAATTTAAAAAAAAATAATTTTTCTTTCTTTTCCCTCGTCTCTCTCTTTTAAGCTTTTTTAAGTTCTTTTACAACTTTGTTACCATTCTGACGGTTAAAAATTACACATACACACACACACACACACACGCGCACGCGCGCGCGCGCGCGCGCACGTACACATATGCATGATATATACATATCTACTTTTTTTTACTTACTTTATTTTCTTCTTTTTATGTTTTTTCTTTTTGTACACTTTGTAATACTCCAGCTTCGAATTGCTGTACTAATATGTTGAAATTTTTTGTATGTTACGGTTTTTCAACGCTTAAGAAAAGTTGCTACAGCACGTAATATATAACGATATCTATTTGTCAATTTATTTCTCTTTTTTTCTCTCTCGTTCAAATGTAGATACAAATTCGGCGTTCGAAAGAAAAGCTATGTTAAAATTCAATTTCGTCGAACTGTAAGAGTAGTGTAGAGGAATGGGAACGATGGGATGGAGTGAGAACGACTAGGTAAATAAGGTGTGAACGATGAGTTATTGCCGTGCAAACTTTCTCGCCTCATCCGTTACCTTCGTCGAATGGATTCTTCTGGCTGGGTTGGCGGTTCTACCTTGCTTTCGCCAGCATCGCGTGCTTCGCGCACTTCTCGTCGCGTCGCCGCCATCCTACTCTTGCACAGCTCACGAAGTCGGGATGAGAAATGGTTTCGGGGGTTAGTGGCTGCGTGCAAGTTACATCTCAACGGACGGCTCTGTCGTGGAGTCGAGTATAGTTCACTGACTAACACGGAATAACTGCTAGCGCGCGAGTCACTCCTCTCGTTCTGACACTCTCCTCAAACTCGTGAAACGCTCGTTAGAGTAAAATTAATTTTATTTATCATTACCGTTCTCGATTACACAACTTCTCTTACTCGTCCATGATGTTATATGGGTCATAATCTATGTATCACCTCACAAATATCACGAATCTAAATAATTTCTAAACGTGCATCACAAATATTTATAAATAGTAATAGTAAGATGTTTGTAAATAGTAAAAATAGTTCGGAAAAAGCCTATAAGCCTAAGGTATGCGTCGAGATAAGTGATAAAAATATACTTTCGCAAGAATCGCAAAAATTGTAAAATTTGTGCGCATTTAATCTTTTTCTAATATTTTCTTATTCAGATTTAACACATGAACTTTGTTTTTCTTGATTTATTGTAATTACTAATTATAATTTATTCTTCGAGTGCTAAACATTTTTTTTCAGAACTTCAAGTTTTATTTATATGTCAAGATTTAATTTCTTATTTATATGTCAAGATTTAATTCCTTTTATCGCTACTTCTTTGATATCTCCGGCAAATAATTTCACGAAACTAACTTATTATTAATATTAATGCTAAAATGCGTTGCCGCTTGAAAAAGTTCGACACAGAGATTGATCCCTATAAAGGTAATTCGTTTCGTAGCCTCGGGACATATTGCATCGGATTGACAGTTTCTTGACGAAACGTACACCTCTCTATATTGAGTACGATTCTCGATATGAGGTGTTATAGGAGCTTGAACGATTCTATGAAAAATTGATTTTCCGAACAGCTGTCGCCGACAGATAGAGGTCGATCGCTCTCGTCTTTCCCTTGATATAGTTCGCGCGTGGCCGCACCTTAATTTATATGGGACTTCCGTTGCATTCCACAAAGCTCTTCCACAGACCTTCAAGAGAGCGAGTCCCCAAGATTCGGTGGATCGATCAAGGAGTAATTTCTTTTTAACGAGGCTTTGCAATAACTCTTTGAAATGAGGCTCTGATTTAGTGAAGATTGTACGAGAAAGTGATACGATTTTCGGTCTGTGTTTGTCTCCATATAGACATTATAGACAGCAATCTTTAGTGTCATTGCCGCGCTGCGGCATCGACCATAATCTTGATTCTCATCTTCAGTTTTCTCTCCCCAGTAGCGGTCCGAGAAAGCGAATGATAGAATTTTTTATTAGCCGTTACGCCGACTTTCGTCGATTAATTAGAAAACTTCCATCCTCTAGATCCACTCAATTTCTTTCAGTCTTATCCGAACTTTAAATTACTCGACTAGTTGGCAGATTTACTATGACAAGTTATCTGATGAAAGCTTATGAAGAAACGCGATAATATTATAAGTCTTCATATAAAACAAAATATATGATTTATTCTTCAATTACTCTCTATTAGAAATTTCATACATTTTTTTATTAATTATTGGATAATTATATGAACTTCTATAATAACTGAGAAGTAACATTATTTAGGACTCTAATTAAGGTGTAACGCTTTGCCTATAGTTACTATATATTTGTGTGTGTGTGTGTGTGTGTGTGTGTGTGTGTGTGTGTGTGTGTGTGTGTGTGTGTGTGTGTGTGTGTGTGTGTGTGTGTATTTTTATG
>Ga0157364_1000093_pt1 | contig 37553 bp, 11 predicted proteins | sample AttsexASBM2_FD_111476 | JGI IMG/M metagenome (GOLD analysis project Ga0157364, IMG submission 111476) | Fungus gardens microbial communities from leaf cutter ant in Ribeirão Preto, State of São Paulo, Brazil - Atta sexdens ASBM2 | ecosystem: Host-associated > Fungi > Mycelium > Unclassified ...
GTATATTATCTAACTGATATTTTGATGTATCAATTTTTTTCTGTATCACCCATCCTAATAATTCAGAATACAACTTTTGTCTCTAACATCTGTGTCACACTACGCATTGAAGATTAAGAATTGCGAATTGAAGATTAGAATTCAACCAAATAGATAATTTTAATTTTAATTTCGTTCTGATTAGCTGAATTCTCAATTCACAATCCTCAATCTTCAATGCGTATAACGTAACTCGGGCAAAAGACTCCAAACAAATTATGACCGGTATCATAGGTTCATTCTTATTTTAAGACCGTCTCGAATAATATCTTGGAACGCTAATACTGTTCTCTGACTGATATTCATCTGTCTGTCTTGACTGACAGATGGTCTGTTCTTATATTTAAGACTGTCTTCAGCACAATCTTAAAATGTCATAAACCAATCAAAGGAGCGCGAGCGTAATAATTTTAAGACCATTTTAAGTAATGTTTTAATATGTTAATACTTTTTGATTGGTTTATGACATCTTAAGACTGTATTTAACGTTTCTTATTTAAGATCCGAATATGAATACTGACTTTTCTTAGCTAGGATATGGTATCATACAATTAATCATTTCATCCTTGTTTAACGTTGGCAGGCAAACAACAAGAATGTGTTATGTATCCTTGCTGGAAAATGTCTTATATTTGTTGTACACTTCAACTTATAGCAATGTATACAAATTCAAAACATTCTTCAAAAAAGAACAGATCTAGAGAACAGATCTCAAATAAAACTTAAGATCATTTATGTTACTTAGTAATAACGGGTAATATCTTAAACATTTAACTCAAACAGATTTCTCACAGATTTCTAGTAGAAATACTTAGATCGCTATCTCCATAAATGAACGTGAAATCAATTTCAACCAATTTGATATTAAAAAGGATGACTTCTATCTTCATTCTATCATGATAAAATTATAGCACCGAAATAAATACACCTCACTACAGATTTTATTTCCACATTTACAATGAAAAACTGCAAATTTATAAAGAATCTTTCTATTCATGTAAAATTATTTAAAATAAAAAAGTAAGAAAAATATTTTTTAGTTTTCACTTACAATTATAAAAGATATAATAATAAAGATAGGCCTATCCAATTTTAACACCGAGCCAAAAACGCAAAAAATTAATGTCATTCAAAAATCAAATAAGATTTGGGAGACTGCAAAGGGTTGATAAGCGTCGCTGAGAAGTGTATCAGCTCTTTGTCCCTTATCCATATTATTTTTTTGCATCGATGATTTTGGATTTTAGCTTCAGAACTAAAATTGGACAGATATACCTAAGATATACCTAATATATCTAAGTTATCCGAGATGTTAATATCACTAATATCTATTCACAAAACATTGGGCCTATTCAGTATCATAAGCTGTGATTCATAACCGTTCACTGAGCACTTAATGAGCTCTTGCATCTGATTGAATTATTTCTAATTGTAAGATCATGAAAGTGTGAGCGCTCAGTGAACGATGTCAACAATATAAAATTACACTTACATCGCTCATTGAATGCTCACATTCTTAAGACCTTAAAGAAATTGTACACAATAATAAACAAAAAATATAATATTAAAGATTATCTATAATTAGAATATATAAGTTATTCTACATTACAAATAATAAATAAAAATATGAATTCCTTTCTTACTGAGCGATCAATAAGCGATCCTTACTAAATACATCCAGTATCCGAAAAATTAGAATTTTGGATTTGACAATGACAATACGAATCTATTTCTATCTATTTCAATTCTTTGGGAATCGTAATCGATTGTAATCATTGCCGAATACATAATTTTGATTTTTCGGATACTGGGCACTCATTGTATGTACACTAAGGATAGGCAATACGCATATCGATATGCTAAAAATTATTGGGAAATTACCCTTTAGATGAAAAAGGAATAATTTTCACAAAAAGATCGGTTTGAAATAATAATCTCAAAAACGATTCCTAATTAATATTTTGCAAAATATTCGCACCTATCCAATAATATTAGAGAAACGCTACACCTAGATTCTCTGTCAATTTAGAACACTTAGGATTTGTTATTGTCGTTAAAGCCCATATCAGACTATTCTGCAGTTGGTCGATCGATAGCCAATTCTGACTACTGACCTATTATATAATGGACCAATCATAGTGAGGTTGAATGATTGTGATTAGTTCACTGTAGATAAGCTTGCAAAGTTGATTATCTGACGGGCTTTAATAGCGACATAACGGATATATTTTAAGCGTTCTGAACAGTGGTCAACTAAGTTAACTTCAACGTTTAATATCTCGCTTCACGGAGCCAGAATGACATTTTTTTCTGGCAAATTCATTCATTTCATTCAAAATTGCATTTAATTGAGCATAATTTTATTAACATTAGAAGTGAGATAGCTAAACTAAATGATTATCCGACATCGTATCGATTCAAAGGTACATTATATCTGTTACTGCGATAAAAATTACTACAATGCTTGCTCACTTTCTATTTATTATTACTTTTATAAATTATAAGTTAAGACAGTATTAAGTTTTAAATAATTTTTTCTGAATATCTATTTAACATTTTAGGCAATTCCAATATAAGACAGAATACATAGGAAAGTGGAGGAATTGTGCGCAGCGGATAATTATGCGCATCCTGGTTTTCCTGGTTTAGATAAAGACATTACTATGATAAAATTTTACAGGTCGTCCTCTTAAGATATAAATACAAAAGATATGACATTGTTAAACGAGAGAAATACAAAAAAGTAAATTCACATCTTTTCTTATTATTTTAGCATTCAGAAAATAAAGTGGTAAGTTTGTATTTTTAATGTGTTTGTTTAAAGTTGCGTATGTTATTAAAGTACGTTATTATAAGCGGTTTTTGAGCTGTTATTTATTAAGTTATTTATTAAGTTTAGTTAGGAAGTATTGAAGTAATCGTATTTTATATCGAGTCAAGTCGCGACGGGTAATTATGCGCAAGCGTTTTGAAATATTACACAATTACCCATCTTCCATATACTACATGACTAGCATTAATTTTTTTCATTTCTTCTTTGCATTATTTTATTTTGCTATTTCATTTTGCCAAAATCTATGTGCATTATTATTATATTAATTTTATATTTTTGCTTAATATATATAATATATATTTAAAATATATTTAATGTATTTACTGTATATTTATATTGCAATATAACAAATATATTTTTCAATTTCTTTGTCAACATTCCCTAATTCATTTATTTCCTATGACTTTTTGCATACAATTACCAGACGCGCGAAAAATTTTTTCACTTTTCCGTTTTTTCTTTTTTGTCAAATACAACTTTATTGAATGAAAATCTGTTCAATATGAGGATAATGGTAGAAGAATGTTTGTAATTTTTATTTCCATATTTATATCGCTTGGAAAACCATTACAAGACAATAAATTTCCCTTAGGTGCGCACAATTCACTCACTTTCTTCTACAACATTTTATGAGATTAAAAAGCGTCTTGAAACTATTTCATTCGAATGCTTGAAAACAATAAATGATTTTTCATAGGAATATAATTCTCTTCATTATTATAATTATAAGTTATAAAACGCCTCTGATACTTTTTTTTATACTGTAAACTACATATTTTTACTTTTACAACTATCCAATAGATTTTTTATAAATTCAAATGGTTAAAGGAACCAATGGTTAAAGGAACATCATGTTCTCTACATTTTTATCAATCCCCTAGTTATATCTTTCCTACTTTTAGAATAGGAGAAACCAGGAAGCCAAAGGACTGACAATTTTAAGGTTAAATATTAATAACTGTTAATAAATTCTAAACTAAATTAATATTTCAGATATTAAAAAACAAATTGAATACGCAATGTTATATTATTCCTGTTAAACAAAACTTAGTAAAAATAATAAATTTGAAGTATAATACTACATACCACGGGACTGATAAATTAAGTAACACTTTTTCCATAGCGGATATGCGACGCTACACTAAACATAAAGCAAGTATGGCTGCGTCTCAAAAATACCATAGGCTGTGCACTAACCTTACTTTGTATTTATTAAACATGTGAAAATCATTTGCTAGTACCATCGACGAGATATTATTTAAAACGCCCGGAAGTTCACGTGATTGTCAAAATTTAAGTGATTAGGAGTAAGAAACTGCTAATATAATATAATTTTATGACTTATTAATTTTATAGATATGTATATACGTTTAAAATTCAACAATACTCAATTTTGATTTAAAATTATGATTTTAATGTCTGATAATTATCATCTAAATTTGATTATCAATAGAGATGACTATAAAGAAAAAAAAATTATAATTTTGCGGCATATATAAGATATTATAGCATTAAAAATATACACACTTATTTATGCAGCATTTATATAATAAAAAATCATGAATTTAATAATGTATTATTCAAATATTTATCGCTAATAATTATCGTTAATAATCGCAAATTTATATCAATTGTCGATAACGTCATCATTCTTCAATTATCTCTGGATCCTCCGGGCTTCATTGTCACAGTCACAAAAATTTATTCAGGGGCAGTCGTCTTTAATAATATAACCTCAGACATAATGCAAAGGAATAGCGATAAGGTGCAGCCACAATAGAAGGAATAAGGAATTAAAAATAAGGAATAAAAATTTCAACCTATCAGATATTGAAGATTACACACGAAGATTGAAATCATATTATTTCTATCGCTATCGTTTTTCCTTCCTTCGCATTGTGTCCGAGACTTATCTCATCGATTCGTCAGGATTCATAAATAAAAAATAGTTGCTCGGTGAGACAGCATTCCCATCGAAAAAATGTTGCAATCTTTCTGTAACCATTATTGCCTGTTCGAAAGTCATCCCGTATATTTTCTCAAGATTTTAGTTGTAATTTAGATTTTCTTGGATTTTCCTCTCCAAAAGTCATCCGGAAATTTTCCTAAATTTTTTGTTTAAAAATCTTTCGATAAAAATATCCAAATCTAAATTTTTTGTTTAAAAATCTTCCGATAAAAATATCCAAATCAAAAATTCTACTAAATTGGCAACTATCTCACTATATATATGTAACTCACTATATATATGTATCACAACTCAAAAGAAATATAAAAATTTCGTAGTTCTATTATTATGTTCTATTATCTACGTCTAAATACTTTTGAGCATAATTCTCTTATTGGTTTAAAAGTTATTTTTTTTTATTTTCCTTATTTTTATAAAAATTGTGTTTTGTAGAACTTATTTATAAATTTAATGAAGTAGCGTTACGAATTAAATTAAATTTTATATACATATACAGGATAATCTACTTAAATTGAAAACCTTGAATATTTTACTTATTCTTAATAATACGAAAAAATATTTCAAACTTGAAACGATTTCGAAAGGAATATATTCATACAGGTTTTTTTTTCTAGATAAAGCGTTAAAAAGATATAGAGCAACTTTACTTTTTAATGGAATTATATGATTTTTTTCGCATAATATAATTCCTCTAATTAGTTTGCATATAAAAATAGTATTAAAGCAGAGATATCAAAAATCCAATAATTAACAATAAGATATTTTATATTTCATTCTGGCACATATATACTGACATAAAATATTAAATTAATACAACGTATTAATTTTTTTATAATCAAGAAAACGCATAATTGCTTATTTAAAAAAAATATCTATTTTGATACCTACACATTTTTTAAAAACAATTACGTGTTTTCTTTATACCAATTGATTTATCTCATTATTCTGTTTATAAAAATATTAAAGTGATATAAAAATATTAAAGTAAAAATCAAAAAATGAATAAATTATAAGATATTTAATATTTCATGTCAATATATATCAGAAAATATAAAATATAAAATGATTTGTAAACTATTGATTTTTGGATAACTCTGCCTTAATATTTTTGTATACAGAATAATTAAAGAAATCATATTTTAAAAAACATACACTATTTTATTAAAGAAATGGAAATAACCTTCATATTTTTTTAGTGTCTCCATCCAAAAAAAAAAACAACGTGACTAAAATATGTTCTCCTTGAAACTATTCCACTTTCATCTAAAACATTTTTTTTGTATCATCGAAAAGAAATAAAAATATTTTATGATGTGACAAATTTTAATATTTTATTGTACGATAAATTTTTCTAGTGTGTTAATAAATTGCAAGATATAGAATTTCTGAGATTCATGAACTTCTCTTTTCTGTAGTCAATCAATGTATTTGAAAAATTTATTGTAAGACAAATGAATGATATTATTCTAACAGTCTAGATATTTCTAATAATCTGGACAGAAATCTAGATATTTCTATAAATACATTCTGGAAGGTGCACAAGCATAATCCGCTTCTCTGATATTAATTGATTATTAATGACTACGTTTATATAGCCTGATTTACATCAAAGTTATCAACCGATATTATAATTACTGACTACGTTAGATGCCATATAAACGATATTTTACGACGAATTTATTACATTGATGTAGTAATCGATGCATCTTAGGTCTATTTATAGTCAGTTCTTATATTTGAGACCGTTTTAAGTACAGTTTTAAGATATCATAAGTCAATCAGACGTATTAGCATCTTAAGACAATCTTAAAAACCGATTATGAATACCTACTCAAGAAGATATAGTCATAGGCAACTAGTGCATTCGCAAAGCTATGACTAGAACAAGAACATCAGTGCGTCTTATTTTAATTCTTAATACACACGATTGGTTCATTCATGTCCTCAGCACTTTTCTTCTTGAAATACTAGAAAACATTTTATTAAATAACATTTTATTAAATAGCCTACGTTTTCTTTTCCTAAAAAAAAAAAACTTATCTAGAGAACAAATTTTATGCGTTGCTCCCGTTCCTGCGTATTTTCTGACAAGAATGTTTCATAAATCCATTTTAGAACATGAAAGTTCCATCATGTAAAGTGTAACTTTGTTTGCAGCTAAAAAGTTTTTAATTTTTCTTTATTTTCAATTAATTCTCATTTACATTGCAAAAATTTCACGAATTGAAAAAAATTGAAAATAAAACAATTTGTGTTGAATGTTGCAAATAATATTTAAAAAATGTAATATAAAATTAAGAAATATTCAAAATATTTTTTTCTAATTGTAACACAATATCAATTATAAAATACATTGTTTAAAATGTAAATGCAATAACATCAATTTATATCCAATTATTATAAACATAAATATCATTTTTACTCAATAAGTAAACTTTCTGACAATCGATACTTGCAAATTATTTTTTCTTTTGTAATTTGGAATATGTCAACTTTAAAGTATTGGAACATATTTTTCCTTTAAACATTTCTGTTTTTGGAGTATATTTTTCATATTTTTAATATGAAAAAATGCATTTTGCTCATTTTGTTATAATATTAATTTTAACATTTATGTACAATTTGTTATAAATATATAATTTTATAAATATGTTCTAAAGATGTCAAAATAAATACAAGAATCATTTAATAATTATATACTTGGAAAAGTGATGAAAATTCAGAACATAAAAGACTCATCGTGTGTATTAATTGTAAGAGTTAATTATCTCCGTAAGTCAAAACAAATGTGAATATATTTCGAAAATTATTGGTCGCATTCAGCAGAATATAATTTATATTGCAACTGTTGGTTTTTTTCGAGCTAATTAGAGAAATAGTCTATCTCAGCGAAGAAAACTTCCAATAATTACAAAATAAATAAATGTATTTTGCTGAACGCGGCCATTAAAAAAAAGAAAACGAAACGTCACGTATTTTTATCCCTGAACATTACGTAAACCAATGACGAAATCGAATAGAATGCGATATATCGATATAAATCGAAAGTGTAATATCTATTTCTTCGTCATTTTTCGCTTGGATAAATAATAAGAAGATTTTATACGCGAGTTATAAGTTATCGGCCAACGGCAATATCGTCGAGGAAGTTCCGCGCCGCTTCTACCGACGAGTTTCACAACGTCGCTAACAAACGTACGCAGTTTGACGAAGTTGCTCCAAATCCCGCTGATCAATGTCCTCTCCCTGATATCTGTAACGAGTCCGAATCCCAGCCAACTATGCTATTAATTACTATTAAGCGCGAAAGGAAGAAGTCATCCTTAATGTTCAAGGCATATTCGCGTTTTTAACCTTCAAGTCGCGAAATTCAAGTCACACACACATATATATGTTTCATTGGAGTATATATATTTGGTCGGGAGTACCGACAATGAGGTCAGCTAGACGTCAAACTACTAGTGCCACAAGCGTATGTGGCTTTCGTGTTATTTGATCTTTACTTGAATAAGAATTTTATCGGCCATTGCTCGCATTCCGAAATTTAAATGTTAAATTAATCGCGCTTGAAGTTGAAACGCAGAGAACCGATGAAAAATGGAGATATTTATGCAATCAAACGTCTCAATCATTAAGCAATACATACACGCAAATAAGAAACAGTCATTTAACGTTTTGTATTTAACAAACATTATTTTATGGAAAAGATGTAATTTTGCACGCCGTGTCCGAAAATAAATAAAAATGCAATAGAAAAGATAGATGACGGTTCAAGAGACGTTCCTTCGTGAAAAAAAAAATTTAAATCGATAAGATGTCTGCCGGACGATTTCGTCGATCATAGCCCCGTGTCTTTCGCATAATGATCAAAGGTTAATGAAAAGTTCGTAAAATGTCATAAAATGTCCGCCCCCGCGAATCGACGCTTAATCATCCAAGTCGCTGTTTGAGCGAGAAAGGATGATTTATAATGCGCGAGATAGAAAAATTCGTACGTTCAAGAGAGCGCAATTGATTGAACTATGCTGAATTAGAAAAAAAAAAGAAGACGAATACTATCGATACTCGCGTTCATGTAAAGTGCAAATACACTGTGTTCACTTTGGACTCACAGTTTATGCGAATTTTCGACCGCGAATGCGATTACGGAAAACATAATTGGCGAGGCGCAGTGAGCTCCGATATCATATATACTCTTGTGATATATTTACCAGAGAATACATGCACAGGCGAATGTCAGGCCTAACAAAGAGCGATGATTTTAGCAACGCACGCATCGAAGGAGCGATCATGGGTGACTATGAACGGCAATGGATAACCGATAATGTTCCGCGAATACAGCAAATTATTTTGCACGCCGACAGCGGGTTGTACATACGTAAAATAGTAGAAATGAACAACTTACGTTTTAAAGTTGTCGACCAGGGCCATCTGATGAGTCTTGGAACAATGATAAACGCGGTAATAGAAACGCTAACACGATGAGAGATTCGCCCGCGTGCGCAATGGCGTTAAGTCCAGCAGACCGCTCTTCAGTTTTAGATGTTTTCCTTCGACAGCTACACTCTCTGCACCGCCCACGATTTTCTCACTCTGTCTTTCTCTTTCTAATGTTTCTCGTGAAGATTAGTGTAGCTATGAGCACTTTGAATTGTACTTCGAGCAAGAATACCTATTATTACGCAGCGCACTCTGTATGATCACGTGACCACACGAATGTGAAATGATGGCAATTTCTTGTTTGTGAACTACGCGAAAAACACGATATATATATAATAATTCAACCTTATCATAATCTTAATATTAATATACATCCTAAAGCATTCAATATATTTCATGTTTGAATAATACAAAAAAAAATAAAACAGTTTGTATTAGCGCGTTAATCAAGTATCTGCATACATATATCTACATGAAATTCACGTGATATGCATGCATAAAATATACATGTGTCCCATTAACGTCTCGTGTGAGATTTAGTGATCTGATCACTGATTTAGTGTGAGATTTTTTGTAAGATTTCCTAAATATTCATTTAGATTAATCGAAAATATATTGATAGGCAGTCTAATTATTATTGAAATGCTTTCCATTTCGTGACACAATAAGTTGACACACAAATGTTTTAATGACCTAATCAGCAAAAAATGATTTAAAATAATAAATTAAAAATTGTTTTTAGGAAAAAAGTTTTTAAAAATCATGTTTAAAAACGTATAATAAAATGGATTGACTAATTTAAAAAAAAAAAAAACGTATTATTAGAACGTATTAAATAAACGTATTATTTGAAATAACATTTCTTTAAAAGTTTGAAAATGTTTATTTTAACATTTGAAAAAACGTTTCTTTTTTACATTTAAAAAACATTTTTAAAACATGTTTAAAACCAATAAGAATAATGTTTTATGGATTTATGTTTTTAGAATTCTTATTTTATACAATTAATATATCGTATTATAAATCTTTTATACACTTTTAATTGATTCGCTCTTATGTGCCCTTCACATCTTCGTATTATTTTAAGAATAATGAATTAAGTTTTACTTTTTTTTTTATTAAAAAAATATATTTTAACATTTGAAAGGAAATTTCTTTATTTACATTTAAAAAACGTTTGAAAAATGTCTTTTTTACATTTGAAACACATTTTTTAACGATCAGCAATGTCTATACTAAAAAATATGAAAAATATCAAAATACTTTAATTTTCATCTGGAAACCAATTTTGGTTTCAAAGTCATTTCATTACTATTTTGTCAGAACATGGATGAGAAATCTCACATTGTTACTCCTCTATTATTAATTCTTGTGTGACTTTCACTTATGAGAAACAGTATCCACCTAGTAGCGGTAATACCTTGTATAATACTATTCGCTACATAAATAATGTAAAATAAATATTATATTAATGTTAACTAAATGTTAAATAAATATTTTTATAAATCATTACTACAAATAGTTATAAATGTAATACAATAAATAATAAATATTAAATTTAAAAAATTTTTATATAAATACTACTTAGATAAATTTTTAAATAAATTTTTTTCCGCAAATATTACCTTTATTACAAAATGAATAATAGAAGTAATATAAACAGTAAATTAATGTTGAACAAATATTAAATAATTTTTTTAATTATTATTGCAGATGAACAATTAAAATAAATATAAATATTAAATTAATATTGAAAAAATGATAAATAAATGTCCTTTCAAATTATTATTGCAAATGAATAGTACCGGATATTCAGAATTTATTGTTTAACCGATAATTAGACTGTATCCTTATGTATTATTTTGACGTTGTGAATCTAAATCCAATATTTAAATTATTCCATTGCGTCACAATTTTATTATCAACGGAAAATAAATCGATTTTCTGATATTTTTAGAACCATTTTCTGCAGGCAAGTTTTTAATATACTAGCTATAATAGATAAAAAAATGGCTGTATTATAATTAAATTCACAAGATAGCATAACAGATGTCTAGATACATTTTTACATATTTAGTAAATCGCTCAGTAGTAAATCGCTTAAATTAAATATTTCGTCGATAAAAAATTATTACGTAATGAAACAATGTAGATATTTGATTCATTTCAGAATAATGATTGCGTCAAACGCTATTGACAGTGCTGCCGCATCATGTCGCTCGTATTGACCAGTGTTTTACCGCAAAATATATACATATATATAAAACTCAATATAACCTAATTTATTTTTTTCCTACATTGCTAATCCAGATAAAAGGATTCAATATTACCTAATAACTGTTTAATTCAGCGCATTAATATGTAAATGATATATGAAAAATAAAAACATGTCAAATCTGTCGATCAAATGTCAAATCATCACTTCTTGCCTCTTTTCATGTGAGTCGTTTTATTATTTCTTCAACGAAAGTAACCACGTGATCTTTTTGTCGCTAAACCGCCAGTTTGAGCGACTCATGAAAAGACACCTTAATAGTTTGAAAATAAAGATAATGAATGAAACAGGTCAAAGCGAAGTTAGGAGATAGCCATAACATCTATATTTCTCGAAAATATCGCAATTTCGTAGCCCGATTTCATAATTATTATCCTCGACGATATTACAGATTATCTATCAAATGAGGTACATGTTCATTCAATTCTCTTTTTTGACTGAATAAAGAATCATTTATATTGGCTATAAATTATTAATTTATGTTATAAGCTAAGAAATTGACCAATCACAATATTAAATGTGAGAAAAATAAAGTTGATTATTTTCCTCATTTGACTATGAATGATTAATTTCTTGTAACTTTACGGCATAAGTTAACAGTTTGTGACCAGTATAAATAATTTTTTAGGACTTCAACACAAAGATGATCGTGAAACGTGAGTCGTAATCGTATATATAGATATAATGTTTGATCAACCTACAACTACAACTTATGTTCTATGACTCACGGCTGTCTTTCTGTTTAGGCTTTAATTGTTTATACAGAAAAATATTAAATTATATGTATTTAAATATAACTTGTAGATACTTTAGGTAATTAGAATTTTATTAAATTCTTTTGATAATTTTATACAATAAGGAACTGTATGATTGGAGTCTTGGGTATTTTAATGTAAGAAGCATTGCTTCTTGATCAATGAAGATCTTACAACATTAAGCTTGTCTGTCATGAGGTACGTTTCATTATAATTTTCATGCTTTTGATTAAATAAAGAATCATTTATACTGATTGTAATTGTTAATTTATATTATTGTATAAGAAATTAACTAATCACAATCGAATATGTGGAAGTTTATTATTCTCCTCACATTTAATTGTGAATAATTAATTCTTTATAGCCTACAATATAAGTTAACAATCCATGGCCAGTATAAAAAATCATTTATACTGGCCATTTTTTAAAGTACTTAGCACAAAGATAATCATAAATGAATCGTGAAACTTAAGTTGTAATTATAAAGATAAATACATAATGTTTTGATCAGCTTACAACTACAACTTATGTTCCATTACTCAGTTACGGAATTATCTTTATGTTTAGGCCCTAATTGTTTATATAGAAAAGTATTAAATTTATATGTATTTAAATATAACTTGTAAAGACTTTAGATAATTAGAACTTTATTAAATTTTTTTAATAGTTTTATATAAAGAGAAACTGGAATTTGACTTCCTGTGTGATTGGAATCTTGAGTTATTGTATAAAAAGCATTGATCAGTGAAGGCCTAACAGATGAACAAAAGAACCAACACAATAAATGCCAATTTAGAAGCATATGTATTAATGCTTGTGTTGTGAAAATAATTATTTTTTTATAATTAAAATAGAAAGGAAGTAAGACAATGAGTAAGATTTTAGGAATCTTAAGAGCAAAAATAATTAGTGGAACTACCATTCCTACTGCAATCGCTTCCAATCCATCTAATTTAAATGAAATTGAGGAAGAAATTAAAAGATTAGAACAAGAACAAGAAGAATATGATAGACAAGCAATAAATTATCAAGAAAGATTGGATGAAAAGGAACAAGAGGTCAAAAGAGGGATATATGATGGGGATTTAAAAAAAAATATCAAAGCAAGAAAAAAAGCTCTAGATGATTATAATGCAATTGCTCCCAATTCAATGTCTGATTTCTACCTCAAATTAAAGGAAGTTGAAGAAGAAAAATTAAAACCAAACTGTGAAGAAAGTGATATAAAAGCAATTGATTATTCAGCAAGATTGTATGAATTGGATGAACTGGAACTAGAGGCCAAAAAAGATGAAATATATGATGGAGATTTAAAAGAACATATCAAACAAACAAGAAAAAAAGTTATAGACTGTAATGTAATTATTTCCAATTCATCTAATTTAAGAAGAAAGAAAATTGAAGAAAAAATTAAAAAAATAGAACAAGAACAAAAAGAAAATGAAAAACAAACAATGATTAATTATCAAGCAAGTTTGCATGAATTGGATGAATTAGAACTTGATGCCAAAAGATATGGACTATATAATGGAGATTTAAAAGAACATATCGAACAAGCAAGAAAATATGTTTTACATGGCTATGATAAATTACTTTTATTGATTGCTAAGAAAAATCTAACTTCAGAAATTGGTATTGACGCATTAGAAGCAGAAGATTTTATAGATACAACAAGACAATAGATACAAGAAATAATTCTGTTGTAAGGATGTCTTTTGATGATCAACCAGAAACAAGTCAAACACCTGTAAAATATAGTAATGCCTTAAAATATTTCAGGATCTGATGTTTTGAAACAATAATATTAGAAAAAAATAATATTAATAATCCATTAAACTTTATATTTTTTAACTCGAGTATAACAAATAATTTAATAATTAATAAATATTTAAATTTTCACTAAAACATTTATTATAAAAATAATACAAATTTCTGTATTATTTTTTAATTTTAATTATTACAGTTAGTTATGCTATTTTTATTGACAGTCTTTATAATATATATATATAATATAATGTTCCTATATAAGATCTAGATAGAAGTTCATAAATATTCATGCATTAACTATTTTTTTTTTTTTTACAAAAGCACAAGAAGAAAAATTGAAAAATTATATATTTCAACAGCTTTTTATTGTCATGTAATTCATAATATAATTACCGAAGACTAAATACAAATTAAGAAACCAACAATTAAGAAACCACAATGAATCCTATTTTTTTTAATGTTTCTGAATTTTTTGTCTTCAAATCAAAAATATATTTTTCGCATTCGAGTAATTTTTCAAAAATAATTTCATCATTTTGTTTTGCTGATTTTTATTTTCTTATACACAGTATTGTAATGGCCAAGGAATGAGAGTAACTCATTATACTTGTAACGAAATTACAAGTTACTTTTTTGGTAATTTATTGGTAACTGCGTTATTTTTTTTCTTTGGTAGTAACGAAGTTATATTTTTTTAGTAACATTAACGAATTTTACTTTTATCGTTACTTTGCATACGATTGGATACGACACAAGCCACTTACACTATAAAAAAATTTCGTAAATTTACACATGTAATAGATGTGAAAATTACATGATTAGTCCTGTAAATATAATATAAAAAATCATGCAATTTTATAGAAATCACGTATTTCCACCAAAATTATGTAAATTTACTTTTTTGTGTAAATATATCTTAATTTATATGAAAAATTATGTAAATAGCAGGATATTTTAAATATTTTCTCTCTAATTATCCAAATTTAATATTACGTAAGATTACAGTAATTTTTCGCGTATTGCTGTTAAATGTGATATACAAGATGTTCCAAAATAATCAAATATTTCATTGGCAGGTAGAGCTCAAATTCGACTAAATTGAGTCGAAAAGTCCTCTATCATTTTGCAATTTTTGCAATAGTTAACAAGACTTTAATTATTAAAAATCGCCGGATATTAATTTTTCAATAATTTTTTACTTAAGTACTACTATCAACTTTATAGAAAAACAGCAAAAGACAAAAATTGTTTATTTTCTTCTCATAAAATTAAAAATTTTTTCAGAATTTTTTATCTTTTTAGTATTGTATTTTTTCATTGGCTATTTTTAATAACACGAGAAAATATGTGGTACTAATTTTTCTGTAAAATTGATAGTATTTGAGTAAAAAATTATTGAAGACTGATTTTCGGCAATTTTTAGCAATTCGGCAATTAATATCTTATGAACTAAGTATTTCAAAAATTACAAAATGATAGAGGAACTTCTCAAATCAGTTTAGTCTGCTCTACCTGCTCTAAAACATTTGGCGATTATTTTGGGACACTGTATAGTGTGAAATATATTGTCATATTATCATTCGTAACTACATATTGTAATTATACTTTCACAATCTGCTTAGTTGCCAAGAAATTATTTTTATTTGCATATTGCAAATTTACAAACGCATGGACGTTCACAGCTATTATAGTGAGTCTCAAAATTACCCGCTATAATAGTTGTAATTTCACACAAACATTTTTTACTATGATAGCGCTTGAGACTAGAAAGTTTCTAGACCCATTCATTGTGATTGGCGGTCATCGATTTTAAAAAAGTAAACAAAAAGTTACTTTCTCAAATAACAGTAACCGTAACAAGTTTAAATAGCTTTTAAAAATCGATAACTAGAAACAGTAACTTAAACAATTTCTACTCGGGTAACAGTAACGAGTAACAGTAACTTGGTATTTTTAAAAAGTAATTTTTCATTCCCTGTACATAACATGTGGACGTCTTTTGGATTATATCAATGAAAAATGATAATAGATTCATCATCGATTTCATCATCTTTCTCACTGGGATCAAGGATGCCCTCAAAAGTCTTAAGATGCTTTTTCATGCTGACGCTCGATGCTAATTTTCAGCGTTAGAACAGGTCACGTAATCAAAATTGATGCTTGATATTCATTAATTTCTATCGCATTTTTCATTGGAATACAGTCCAAAAGAGGATACGTCCATATGTTATGTGCAGGGAATGGAAAGTTACTTTTTAAAAGTTACAGTTACTTGCTACCGAGTAGAAATTGTTTAAGTTACTATTTCTAGTTACCAATTTTTAAAAGTAAAAGGCACCTTTAGACTGACGTCCCAGCCATCAATCGCAGAAAAGAAAGCAGAGTAATGATTGCAGAGTTGTAATTGGTCGCGCTGTTCCGTTCCACTATAAATTTCTGCTTCATGGGACGTTAACTTTAGTTATGTCCTGAACGATATCTTGAATGTCCGAAGGGCGTTTTACTTTTAGCATAGCTGCGGTAGGATGTCTATAAGACATTCGAAAAATATATTCAGGATTGGATCACAAAATTCAATTATGTATGTTTAACATTTCTCTATATCATGAACATACATTTGAAATTCGAGCATTGATGTTTTTTACATTAAGTAAGACATTTTGAAGTTGTCTTAAGGACATCCATTAAATGTTTAGAGGATGTTTGTGTATGCGCCGCTATATGTGTCCATATAAGCTTGGAATATTATTGTTATAATTATTAATAGTATTGTTATTATTACTATTATTGCCGTTATTGAATCATCAATATAGTGATATGTTGACATACAATTATAATTACAGTATAAAATGTGTATATAAAATTAATTTAAATAATCACAATCAATTATTCTCCTCGTATTCGACTGTAGTTAGTCAATTTTTTACGGCTTAAGGCTTAAAACATCTATCTAGTAGATAGTTCAACTACAGTTCGAATGCGAGAAGAATAATCGATTGTGATTTGTCTATTTCTTAAGGCTTAAAAATCTATTGTAAATTCGGACTAATTAATCAATTTCTTACGACTTAAGGCTTAAAATACCTATTGTAGATCAGGACTAAGGCCCGGTTGCATCAAAGTTACTTTGATTTTAAACGAATCTTAAAACTCTCTATCTCGTTTTAACCGAAAAGAGACAAAGAGAGAGTTTTAAGCTTAAAATTAAAATACGTTGGTGCAACCATTTAAAGCGACTAGACATGCTTGCCGATCGAATGAACATGATTGTTCTTACCTGTGGATCCAATCATATTTAATTACTCAGCGAACAGATCTAGGTCCAATTTCATTTATAGTTAATTTTTAACCGAGATTTAACTTATTTCTCATCTCTTTCCAATTCTAGAGCAGAAAGAGATAATGAAAAAGTTGAATCTCGGTTAAGAGTTAATTGTGAAACTGGACCCTAGCCGCTTTGTTAATTTTGTTTTTAAAAAACGCGGTCAATAGGCGCGTTTAGTTGACAATGCGGTCGCATTCAGCAGATTCAACTGTTGCGGAGCGGATGAGATTTTATTTTTTTTAAGCTCATTCTATATTAAGCCATTCTACATTAGTTGCACGCTGATCGTAAATTTGTTGCGACAATATGAAGCATTCAAAATGCAAGTTTCAGATTGGCTGTCGCAACAAACCGACTTTAGACGCAAGCCAATCATAAGTTTGTTACGACAGCCAATCTGAAGCGTTGATTTTAAAATGCAAGTTTTAAGCGTCATCTACAATAAACAGTAGTAGACTATAGAGCTGTAAACACATCGGAAGTAAACTGATTTTCCGGCTCAGCCAGAAATAATTGATTGCTCAATGTCAAATCGTTGCTCGATGTCAAATCGATGTTAATTCAACATCGATCGACGTTAATTCACTCAACGGAATCTGCTGAATGCAGCCATTGGCTAGCCTGCTCATCAAGTAAATGATTGATTACGAGTACGGTCAACGCGATGCTGCAAACGCTTTGAAGCGGTTTTTAACTGGTCAGTTTGTAAAATTCTTTTTTCTAATTGGTCCATCAAATGCTTTAAAGCATTTGTAGTGAGACTTTGACCACAGCACTATAACCTATCACTTGTAAATTTAACCATTCACATTCAATCGGCTCGGCGAGCAGGCTAGTCTCTTTGTCCGGCTTGAACGCACCCTATGATTTTGTCCCAATAGCGTAGGACGCAGGAACGTTGAGACCTGCGCTTGGCTTGACATGTTTAGCAGTATCAGCTGATGGACTTGATGAACTCTTCCGTGTTGTGAAAAAAAGGAAAGAAAAACATAAGTGCCGCCGTGGAGTATTCATACCGTGGCAGTACGTCGTGTCGCGTCGTCAATGTTGTAATATGCCGACGCATAACGTTGTCATCGAGGTAACGGCGCCGAACAGATCTTTCCGTTTTATCAGCTCATCTCCACTAATCCACTGTCATCGTCAGAGATATCAAGTTGTGTTTTGATTTGGTAAGTCTGATCTGTAAATCCTCGATCAGTGTCGCAATTCGTTAACATGTCGTCACGCAGCTTTAACGTTACGCATTGTGCTCATATAACGCATTAGCGCGACACTGCTATTAGAAAATCGTAAAGCATGCACGTTAGCAGATAATTTTCGAACCTATTAGCGAAATCCGTGATTTCACCGATCTGTTAAATGATCGTGTTTGCAGATTCGCTCGAGTAAGAGAGAGTAAGTGAGAGGGACGGGAGAAGGAGAGAAGGATTAGAGAGAGATAGAGTAAGAGGTGAGATGCAATGTTATCGTAAATAAATATAAGTTTATATTGCGTACCTTCTGTATCACAGATCGCGGATTATTACTGTCCGTTATTTTAAAGTAAGTGTGGAAGGTCGCGACGTCGTTGGTTGCATCAACAAATTGTTGTCATGAGTAATTTTTATTCAATTGATGTTATGAGTAAATTTTTACATTATATATTTATATATTTGTAGGTAAAACTTTATATGTACTTTGATCTAGTAAGTTATTTTTAAGGCAATGTCTCGAAACTGCCTCTCCATATTGTCTTTCAATATTTGGAAAATACACTGTGAATAACTAATGCAACAACTAATCAATATTGCATAAACTATAGAAAATATTTAAATAATTTTTCTACATAACTCATCATAAATTAATTCTACTTCAGTCAGAATCAATTACTTCTGAGTCAATATTTTTTTGTGTATAGCATGGATGTTAATATAATTATAAATATAAATTTTTTATTGCTGATTATTTTGAAAAATAAATATTATTAATTTATTTATTTACTTATTTGCTTATTTGCTTTGTTGTAGCAAATATTCTAAGCAAAGATTTTTGAGCCAGTTGTGTCAGTGTTCTTTTGCTTATCTATTGTTTTATTTACATTTAGTTTAATCATAATTTTCTTTAATAAACTATCAACATCTTAGATTTTAATGATATCTACTTATGAATATTTTATTTTAAAATAATTTATAAAATAACAAAGAAATAAGTTTGATATCATTGCATCAAGGAATTAAACATTGTCTTATCAAAAGAATAAGGATAAAGAAATTTTACTTTCTTCAAAAATCACTCTTAATTATTAAAGTAAGTCAAATAATCTATTATAAATCTTATTACTAAATATTCTGTAGAAAGATTCAAAAAGTTTCATTTAAATCAATGATTAATATTTGGATAAGAAAAATATTTAAGTAACTTAATATTGTGAGTTAAGTCCTTTGTGGTTAAACTAATGTACATACATTTGTCATACTCGAAATTAATATATATTTGAAGTTTGATATAAGCAAGATAGAAAGTTTTAATATAGTCTAATACAGTGACAAAAGATGGGTCTAGGGAATATTACTCTTATTGATCTATACGAATCTAAATATTTTTAGATTTGTTTACAAACAAATCATTTTGTATTTTATATATAAACTCTTGTTTTTTCTAATTGTATAATATAATAAATTAATATATACTTATTTGTTACAGAATACTTAATATTTAAATAAACATGGGAGGTGCTGTAAGCTGTGGGCAAGACAATGATGAATTAGTGGATAATTTAATGGGATCGGGATATATCAGAACGAAGAAGGTGGAACAAGTTTTTAGGGCTGTAGATAGAGCAAACTATGTTTTGCCTGAATATCGAGAAGGCGCTTATAAGGATTTAGCTTGGAAACATGAAAATATACATTTATCAGCTCCCTGTATATATAGTGAAGTATTGGAAGGACTAAGTTTAGAACCTGGCTTAAGCTTTCTGAATCTTGGGTCGGGTACTGGTTACCTCAGCACAATGGCAGGATTGTTAATAAGTAAGAAAATTGCTGTTTTAAAAAATAATATCGAATATGTATATCTTTTATACCTTTTTCAGAACAACATGGAATAAATCATGGAATTGAGTTGCACGAAGATTGTTTAAGTTACGCGTACAAAAGATTGGAGGAATTCAAGGAAACGTCATTAGCTTTAAATGAGTTTGATTTCTGTGAACCTGTATTTATACAAGGTAAAATAATTTTTCTGAATGTTAGCAAGATGACAATGGTTTTACATCAAATGTTACATAATAATAATATTCAACAGGAAATTGTCTTAGCCTCATACCAGGTAGACAATATGATAGAGTATATTGTGGTGCAGCGTGTCCTGAAAGTCACGAGGTATTTATTAAGCAATTCGTACGCGTTGGAGGTATATTAGTAATGCCTTATAAGGATGAATTGCTACGTTTGCAAAAAGTGGATGAGAATACATGGTTGCAGAACACAATGCTTCCTGTATCGTTCGCGACTCTAGTCGTACCTCCGTCCTCAGAACACAATTTGTTTCATCTACGTATGTATATATCATAAACAAATATTTTATTTATGTTTATGCGACAATTTACGCTATTATGAGATTACGCTATAATTTATACTGTATTCGAAATTCTATATTGCAGCGGAGTACAATCCCTTATCTCTGCAAGAGCTGTGTCGTGGTAGAATCCGACATCATCTACGTCACAATATCTGGAACGAACACCCCGAACTAGAGACTGTGAAGCCTGTAGCACCAATACACCAAAGGCAGACTGAGCAACAAGATACCCTCAGACGTTTTGTAATACCTATTTTTGACTCTGACGATTTTACTGATGATGAGGAAGAACTCGCCGGGCGAGCGCGTTTCTTATTAAATGCGCGTCTCGCTGATGTTCAACCTGGGGAAGCTATCACGACGAGCTTACAATTGGTACGGGCGGTCGTGCAACCGAATCAAAACGGTGAAGATAGAGAGATTCAACGGGTTTTGGACAATACCCACGAGACTCGAGATATCGGTGTGAATACGGATTTCCCTGTACGTCAGCAAAGGCGGAAATCCAACGTGAAAAGCCTCGTTTCAAGTATGGGTATTGACGATACGAGTGCGGGTCACAGTTCCTCTGTAGGCACAGATACGAACGACAATAACAACGGAGCGGAGGAACGGAGTAAAAGAAACGCGGAAAAATCCAGCGTGACCGCGTACTCTAACATGAGCGATAGCGATAGCGACAGTGATGGCGAGCAAGAGAACGTTTTCATGCAACGCAAAAAAATCGCGAAGCGCGAAAAAACGGACAGCGGTATAGTGGACGATGCAAATTTCAGCAATGATGAAAGTAGCTCCAGTTCGAATACTAATCACTCTGATTCTGACATCACTGATACTACGGACGCGGGCGACGCGATGGACGTAGATTTACCTGAGATAGCGATTTATAAATCGTGCAGCGATGCGTGCTGCAAGCCGAAATGGCAAGTCGGCTCTAATACTGGCAAAAAAGTAACTGTCGCACACTATACAGATAGTAAGGCGTTTGCCGTTTACATGAAGGAAAAGATAGGACAGTTACCGTTGCCTTTCTCAATAAAATTGTATATGAATTACAATCGAAAATTGTAAGCAAATAATCGTTATATATTATTCTTATTTAAAGAAATACATACATTTTTATTACGCAATGAATTTACAATGTTTTTGTTTCTCTCGCGTATGCGTTCGTTTGGACTTACGTGTAATTTACACGAGTGCTCTATATCCCGAGTGAATTTTCAAAATTAATTTCTATCGCGTTTCGTATCTTATGGCACTAGTTAACCATTACTGATATACTTTTTATGCGGCTAACGATGAATCAATTGATATACGATATACCTTTTCAGTTTCGAGTTATCTATTGTTCCTACAAAACTTTTCTTTTAATCTCCTACTTTGCATAATGAATAGAAATAAGACATAGAATTGTACATGTATAATTGGAATATTTAGGGATAAAATTATTAAAAAGATTAAAGTCTCATAATTTTATTATATACGATCTTTTATTTATATAATATCTCTCCTACAAAAATATCTGTGTCAAGAATTAAATTTAATATTCTTTAAAAACTATTTTCCAAAATTCGATTTTTTTTTTATAGATTCGAAATAAATCAACAGAAATTAAGGAATCGAAAAAAGATAAGATTATAAAAATAAAAAACACATCTAATCTCCATTTTAGAAGATCACGCTTTTGATATCAATTAGATCGCAAATATCGCAATCGTATCAGAAGTTTCAGAAGTTGTCTACATCTGTATTCTAAAATTACTGTCAATGCTAAGAATATATACATAATGTGAACTATAGATTTTCAGCGCTATAAACTTGGAACACAGCCTATATTATTTCATAATTGGCAGCGCTAAGACTTGGATTGAATAAATTAAGAAGCAAATATAATTCAGAGAGTCATCGATAAAGAACAGATCTAATTAAAGGATCGAAACGGAAGCTAGGATCGTAAAAATAAGAAAATTTCTAATTCACTTTGGAAAATCATGCTTTCGGTATTAATTAGATCCGATGTCAAGCCGTGATCTCTACATTGACCGTGTCAGTCGAAATTTATCTCGCAACTGTTGAAAGTTTTCTTCGCTGAGATTCCTTTAAATCTAAGTTATACAATTCAGCCAATGCGAAAAAAACCTCAAACAGTTCGAAAATAAATATTCTATTGAACGCGGCCAATGGAAATCGCAACTTTTGACATCGGTTAATTTATATTTGGCAGCGTCAAGATTTTCATACTGAACTTGAACCCCAATCGAATTTTGACAATTTGACCAATACTTCCGCGTCGATACACATGTAGGCCACGGTTTAATCTATGTGGGATGGACGCGCACGGACAGATTAGGGTTGATTGGGGAATGGAGGAGACTAGCGCCAACAGCCCTATAGCAGCCCGACAGATCGCGCGACGTCGCGCATCTGTGATAAGAGAGGGTGGGCAAGGGAAATCAGTATCAGAGCACAAGGTCGTGTCGAGGTATATCAAAGTATATCTACCGTTCGTTCGCTCATCTCATCATTCTCATCGTCGATCCTTTCATCGAAATTGTCCAGTCGTGAATCGCTTTCCTCGCAAATCTCTCGATTATAGTCCATGATGTAGTCGAGATCGAGAAATTCGTGATGCGTTGGACATCCCCCCAAGATTCGCGCTTTTGCGCGGTATTCGATTCGCGGATAAGCCTGACCGAGCGCAACATCCCTGATTCCTGCGCGAGGGGATATTGATATCATCATGCTGGGAAATCGTCGAGGTGGACAGAAACCCAGCGAATGATAACCGATTGAACGAAATTAAAGAAAAATTCGGGCGATCGTTCACTTAGAAGTGTCGCGATAACGCCCCGCTCGAGCCGTGGTTAAGGTGAGGAAGATGTCGCATCGCCGACGTGTTTACGCGGACATCATCTAGGTCATCATAGCCAATTCACTACATATTTCGAAACAAATTGATTTCTGCTACGAATTTCATTTAACAAAAAATTTTTTAAGAATATCGTGAGTTACAAATTTTCATGAATGTTATAATAAGTTTATATTATATACGCGCGCGCGCACACAATTCTATGCCAATTATTTCTGTTTATTTTTTATTCACCAAGAAATTATCTAAATATTGTAAACATATTTATAAGTTATACATGAATATATATGAGTTTTTAAAAATATTACAAATACGAAATTTAAGATCTAGTTCCACCAATGTAAAATTAACTTTAATCTCGATTAACTTTAATTTACTCTTCGTTTTTTAATTCTTAAAATTAAAAAAAGATTAGTGGAGAACCGAGTTTAATGCCCGTTTCTATCACAATGTAATTTAATTTTAATCTTGGTTCAACTAATTCATCTTTTTCCAGTTTTAAAAATTAGTTTCAGTTCCAATGATTAACTTTATATATATAATCTTGGTTTAATTTACTATTTACGTTTTTCTCTAATTCTTAAAATGAGAAAAAAAATTAAAAGTAAATTAAACTAAGAATAATGTTAAATGTCACATTGAAACTAAGCTGAAGAATATCGTATGCACACGATATTCTCTCTACTGCGCCAAATATAAATGCATGAAATATTCATAAATGCAAAATATTCATAGCAGTTTTGGCTTGCAACCTTTTTTAAAAGCTCTTAAAAACTCAAAATATAAATCTATAATCTTTTCTAATGTATCAATTAATTTTACTAATTGATTAATACTAATTTTGATATTTTTCTTTTTCTATAGATTTGAAAAATGAAGATGAAGATTACTGTGTCAAGTGTTTTTCTTCTGTGTCTCTTCTGCTTCAACTTGCCGGATGTCATCATGAACTTTGACCCGTTCTGCGGTGGTCATTTAGCAGGTCCTAGAGGCGTCATACACACGCCGAATTTCCCCGGACCCTTTCCGATTCCAATCAAGTGTCGTTGGGTAATTGACGTGTCCGACATCCCGTCGACCAACAGCTCTATCGTTGTCTACCTGACGCAGCTCTATGTCTACAAGGGGCTCCGCTTCACTGAATACGCATACTACGAGTCCGAGACCATGAACTTTGGTGCGGCCCTAGTTAAGGAGGTGACCGAGGGTAATGTCTTCGAATATCAACGTTTGAGAACGTTCAGGCCGTTTTTGGTAGTCGAATTCGAGCTCGATCGACTCGAGGGTAATCACGTAAGGGTATTGAATGATCTGCTCGACGTGTATGGATTCAATGTGACTTACGAAATGACTGAAGAACATCCAAATCCCGAGTCTTGCACCATACGCGACTGCTCCTTCGCTGGTAACTGTCTCGTCTCTGCAGATTACACGTAAGTTATTAATTATTATACATCAAAATATATTATTCTGACATTTCATGCTACATATTTGCATCTATTGTAGATAAAAATAAGTAATATTAATTTTTAATAAATTAAAAAATAAACAGTCGAGAGTGATTCGTTTATCATTTATATATTTGAATATTATTTTATTTATATATTTTTCATTTGTATATTTATGTATTATATATAGTTTTTTAAATTATAATTGTACATTATTTGCGTTTTACTTTTTTATAATTATTTATTTTTGTTATACTATTAATTTTGTTGTTCTATTAATTTTTGTGTACTATTAATTTTAATTTTAATTTTGTGTATCTGAAATTGTATTCGTTTTTGCGATGTCTATCCTCTTTTATAAATATGTATATTATTTGTATATTAATATTATATTTATATTATTATTATTTAAACTTACAAGGCGTATTCGCATTGTGTTGTAGTTGAAAAACAATTTTTTATTTAATGTATAAGAATATAGTCACAATAGAAGATTATTTTAGAAATTTCATTAATTAAAAAAGCTCAAAATAAATTGGCTAAAATGTAAATGTATAATGTACATATAATGTACTTTCATTGAGAAAACTAAAAATACAATTTTTGCAATTATTCATCTAAAATAATTTTCAAATAATTTTAAACTTTTTGTAAACGTTATTTTATTTTAATTATATTTTTAATTGTAAAAAGAATATTTTATTATTTAATAATCTAAATAGAAATGATGAAAATCTAAAACAAATTATTTAATGTTTCTTTTATTAACAAGTATTATTAACTATTAAAATTCTATTATTAACAAGTCAGGAAAAAATCATTAGATTTTTTTTAATGAATATAAATTTTTAATATAAACTTTTTAATTCGCTATTAGTATCGCTATTCTTAAAAAATTCACAGCAAAAACTTCTAGAAACTTATACCTTCAAAGATAAATAAACAAGAAATTAAATATTTACAAAAAAAAATTGCTGTAGAATTACAAGTCTTCCTGCTATGAATCATAATTTTTCACGATTTATTCATTGTAAAAATACAGAGTTTTCTTGTATTATGTTTTTTCTTTTGCAGGTCTTTCTGGTGCGATTGTTTCGATGGTTTCAATGGAAGGAGCTGCAACGAAGGTCCATTGTGTTTTAACGATGAAAATATTCCAGTTTGTCAAAATGAAGCTACATGCAGGTATACTTATCACAGTACAACAATATATTTAAAAAGAATTATTTTTATGCAAGTAATAAAAAATATTTATTTATAAACATAAAAAAATCTCGTATTTATTTATGTAAAACGAACTTTATACAAATATCTTTATAATGTATAATAGAATTAATATTTAAACATTTGTATAAATATTTTATTAATTAATTAAATATTTATTTATTATTAATTTTTAATTTATTTATTAATTAAATATTTATTGCGATATTAAATATGCCATTATTTTTTAGTTCATTTACATTATCGTATAGTTAAACAGCTTAATTTTTTTTTTTATAGAAAGCGAAAGCTTTTAATTTGCATAATAATATAAAGAATTATAGAATATTATATATGAAATTGTAAAATAAAAATATTTTATAAAAATATGAATTATAATAAATAAATTATATATAATATTTAATATAGTAAGAGTAATTAAAATTTTTCCTGAGGTAACTTATTGAATGAACAATTATTTGTTTATTGTAGACAAACTGGAGCAGAAGCAATGCACTGCGATTGTCCGGATGGTTACGTTGGACACAATTGCGAAACTCGTCTTTTAGATACATCAGACACTCGTAATGTTTTACTGTTTGATTACGATTCAATTAGATTTGTTTTTTAATCCGTTTTATTTTTAATTGTTTTATATGTTTAATTGAAAACTTCATTAATCCCAGTCACACAAATCACAACTAGCACGGCTCTAATAGCTCTCTTTTTTTTTTAGTATATGTTTGAATTTAAGTTCCAAGAGCCTTCATATTATATTCTTCATGTTAACGAGAAGACTAAATAAAGTATAAATGAAGTATATGAGAACATAAAAATCTTTGAAATTTCAGAATTGATTAGTTATATATCATTTTACAGAATGCGCTTTGGAAAATTGCATACTGCAGTGTCCTGTCAACGAGCAAGAGCAACCGTGTACTTGTAAAGATGGCACGAAGATATACAACAGTAAGTTTTAATGTTTTATACATCTAATTATTTATTGCAAAACAATACGTTTTTCTTTTTATATATTCTTTATATAGTTTTTATATATTGTAAAAAAATCTTTGTAGCATAGATTCTTTTAGCTCTGGATTTTCTATTCGATATTGATTAGATTTTCCTTAGACAATCTTATTTAATATATAACATTAAATAGCTTTGTAATTAAGCTTAAGTATTTTAAAATATATTAAAAATAAATTTATCGAAATGAAAAAGAGAACTTTACTTAATATAAATGAAAAAAGGATTTTATTTAATATTAGTTATAATAGTTATTATCTGAAGTTGTCTAATTAATTAAAGCATTATCATTTTCTCATTTTGATTGAGCTTAAATATATTCGAAATTAAGAGAACAAAGAATTTGTAATTGAAAGAAAATGCGACAAACTTGAAACATCCTATGTAACACATGGACTTTGTATTCATAGATCGATCAAGATATGAATGCAGAATCAAGTTGTCGAACGTTACGTCTCTCCGCACGGGTCTGATATCGCAACACGGAAGTATGGAATCATTTGTTAGCAAGCAGGTAAGTGAAGGAGAATCAGAAATATGTTGCATTCGGTTTGTTATTGTTTTTTATTGGTTTTTTTGTTAAGAAAACGTTTGAACTACCTAACAATCGTTTCCTAAAATAATATAGATTTTGTTCGATGAGATGACACGCTTCGTAAAATATTTGCGATAAAAATATGAAAAATATAAGAATAATCACGTACGGTTTGACGCATGTACTTGCGAGAGTTTATATGAAAACAGAAGATATGCATAAATAGATTATATAATGAAATAGGATTTTCTGTTCTTAAAATAGCACGTGCGTGCGCGAATAATTTCGAAGATTGTTGGAAATATTACAAAGAATTCTTCGTATGAAGCGTTTACGTCGTGGTTTAACGTAAGCACGGACACAGCATCGCTGTGATGAGTGGTATATATCAATTTGTGATTGTTATATACGCAGCTATATGACAATTATATGTCGTAATGATTTTGGTACATTTGCGTCAATTTATGCTGACGTCCGAACAAACACATTACTTACAATATAATCCATAAAGTGAAGAAGCGGTCAATTTATTGCGACTTAAACGTAAATCCAATTTAAAGTTTATTTTGTAACAATGCAGAAACATTCGAATGTGCGTCAGAGTAAAATAATATGAGCATATTATTTAAAAATTAACTTATAACATACGTGTTTATAAAATGATTAAAATGATTGTTCATAAGAAATTTTCAATTGTATAAGATTTTTTATAAGATTTTGAAGGTTATTTCAAGGCCAAGACAAATATTTAATGAAAAATAAATAATTTATTTTATGATGGTATATTTTGAACCTATGCTAAATATTATTTAATTAAGAAAAGTTGAAATTCTTTTATTAAAATAACTTTGACGAACTTTAGAATGTTTCTTATCCTGAATGTAATTTCAGAGAAGAGTTGTTCAAGTTTGATTAAATTCCCACACAATGGCCATATCGTAACCGTGATTTTCCTTCTTGATATTTTCAGGCAAGGAATATCGTCGTATCAATTTCAGTCGTTTTCTGAAAGTTTCATTTAATCCGTGCCTTCCTGGATCTCCTAGATAAATTTGTGCACCTCGTTCACGTGCGTCTCCCAACCAAGTCACTAAAGTGTTCGCTATTTCTTCGTCATATAATAAATCACCTACAAAAATCACGTCGTATGAATTTTCTAATGGTTTTTGTAACAAGTTTTCACACAACACCTCAATGTCCACATTGTTTAATATTGCATTCATCGCAATAGCTATGCAGGCGACTGAAATCAAAGAAATATATTTCTATTTTATTAGTTTTTAACATACATAGTTTTTACATTTTATTAGATATTAATAAATTTCAGTATATTGATAATTTAATTTCAATGATTTTAATATTTTACAAAAAATATTTAATACAATATCGCAAAATTAAAAATCCTGTTTTGATCCTGTTACCTGTGCACCAACAATGTTGGCACAATTAATTTTTTGATTGTGAATTCTGATAGATAAATTAAAAAATTTGTAAAAAATAAAATAGAATTCAACTTCTGTGATGATAACAACTCGTAATTAAAACTTTCACAGGAATGTAAAAATTTTTTTTATTTTTATATAATTCGGAGCAATAAACAAATTTGTATGAAGTTCGAAAACTCTTTTTATGAACGAAGATTGAAAATTTTATTACCAATCGAGAATCAATGGCAATTAATATTGCATATATGTTTTGTTCAATCTTGATACTCTGATTATATATTTTTTGTTATATCTATATTTTAATAACTTTTTAAATTATATTAATAGTTTTTTTCTTAATTATTTAACAAAACATCATTAATGTTACACCCATTTTGCGATATAATAAAAAAACATTCTTTCATAGGTAATTGACCGTATCATGCATAGAGTTATCATTATCGTATAACTAACTCTGAGTCATATACTCTATAAATAGGTTTCTCATGAATATCACTCACGTTTTTACACTTGTTATAGAAGTTGCTATTTACTTAATTATTTAACAGAGTAGTTTTAAGTCTTCAAAAATATGAAAATATAGTTTTTAGAAATCATTGACTGATAGTTGTCATTAAAAATTATTATGTATTTTTTATGTTTTTATTTTATATATAAAAATTAATAATGTATTGTTGGAAACATATTTTGATTTAATCATCAACAGATATTCATAGAAACTGTTTCCATTTATTTGATAATTTGAGAACTTGTATTAATTGCTTTAAAAAATTATGAATTTAACATTTATTATTTCTTGTTGAAAAGCAATCTTACATGCTCATAATCAAAGTAATTAAGACAAATAGAATCCATAAGATTATTTATTGTACATTATCTAAAAAAAATAATTTACTCGATAATATACAAAGATAAGATCATTGAAATATCTTTATCATTGCGGTTGAATGGCACCCCGAAGATAATCAAGAGAAAGTAAAATTCCTGGACATTGATATCAATATCTGTCATATTATGTCACTGAGTTTTTGTCACTTGCGTAATTGATTTGTTCATAGATAGTTTGGAACGGAGACCACATGCGTCTTTATAGTATATATGACGTCCTTGACACCTATCGATTCGAGCCAAAAGCTAAATTAATATTATAAAATACTATGCCAGCAACGAAATAATCACATTCTGCGAATTTTAAAATTCATGAGAAATGAACGTGACATCGGAAATCGTGATATACATTTCTGAAAGCTTTTTCTTCGTTTTCTATGAAATGAAAATTTAATAGAAAACATTTTTAATGCAATGATTTCTATGGTTTATATTCTTTCTTTTATCAGATTGGATTCTAAAATACGTATTCAATTAAAATTAGATTAATATGGTTTATGATGCAATATTATACTCAGTAATCTCAGTATTGTACTTTCTCAATAATTATATCGAAAATTTATTTCGATTCTATTTTCTATGAGTGAATAATATTCAAATTTTCGTTGATCTATTAGAAAGTAAAATTTATTGGTTAGTATGCTACACAAATGCAATAGTGTGAATTGGCAGCCTTTCTTTGACGCACGAAAGGTAAAATTCCTTCCTCTTTATACCTATGTAAAATCTGGGGAAGTCCACTCTGTGTCCCACATTCTAATTCCTTCACCTGCTCGATTCTCAAGGCTCAACGTAACTTTTTTATTTGAAATAGCGTATCAATTATAAGATTTCAAATTATTATTTAATTAGCAATTTTGATTTTAATTCTGAACTCTCTGAAAGAATACAAAAATGGAAACAATACTATTGATAAAATAAAATATCAAAATATCGCCAGATTTGCGACGTTATGTGAGTATTCTGCTTTTTCTAATGCGCAATAATTGCATCAAGAAATAACGTATCAGTGACTTTCGTGATAATCTACGGAAGCTCAATCAGTGAAGAAACATACGTCATAAGGGAGGATCTCCAGCATGAATTAATCATTGATAGAAGTGCTCTCGAGGGCATTAATTCTACGTATTGTGCGCAATATGAAACGCGACAGTTAGTATCAATTACTATCAGCATTGTTTTTCTCGTGCAATACGATCGTGCAAAGGCACGACAGGCACGCGGACGACGAAACGGGCGGATACATTCGGATGTATTTTTTTTTTAAATCATGCCCATGGAATCCGGTCTTATCTGCGTATGGATTCAAGCCAATTATCTGTGTTACTGTATATACATCTATTCATCGATAGATAAACTCATACAGATACGAGTGACGTCAAAGGAAATCTTTTGAGTCTTCCTTTGGATCTTTAATCATGCATTTTCCTCTTAGCTGTTGACATTCCTCGCCTCAATGGTGTAACTCACGAGACACAATCGTTACAAAGGACTTGGGAAACTTGGGAAACTCCGTTGCGAGAGAATTCCTCAAAGGCTTCCCAGAAAAGAAGAAAATTTCATAGGAGCTTTATAGATATTAAAAAAAATTTAATATAAATATACAGGAAGGTTCAAATTCGACATTCCATTGTACTTTTTTTCTGCTGTAAAACAAAGAAACGCTTTGTGTAAGGACTATTAATTAACAAGGTCTTTGTAAAGTAATCCATTTAATATTACGCCATTGGCATGTGTTTCTTTGCTCTCTTAGTCTTGGCCTGAGTCGTAATTGCAACGAACCATTCCTCGAACAACACGGATCCTCTTTCTCTCCTTCTTCGAATTCTGATGTTCGAAGAACATTATTCGAAATGAAAGTTCTCTTCGAAAATTCGACACATTTTTCATCATTTTTTTTTTCACATTTTTCGAAGAATCAAGCAAACGCAATATCAAGTGAACATTGTTACATTATGTGTAACACGATATTTATCTTGAAAGGTTTACGAGTTGTTGTACAATCTTTTGCAACTTTGTATGATTATTAACCAATTGAACATCTATTTATTATGTAATATTTTTTCCAGAGATAATTTACTTTTTTTTTATTAATTATTTTAAAATTAAGATAGTTATATTTATTCTATCTACAAAATTTCGAAAAATTGAAATATGTTATATCAGTTAAATCATTGAAACATATTATCATTGAAACATATGGTTATTACATTTACTATATCATAAGAATTGCAACATCGATGACTCTTAGATATCTCGATTTTACATTTTTTCAGATTAATAAATTTATCTTATTGGAACATTTTCACATTTGCCATTTTTTTTGTATGTATTCTATCTCTATTGTGTTATCAGTTGTTATCAGTGAAGGGCATTATAATTAAACATCTAGCGTATGTAGCGTGTCGAGCGTATTGAATACAGAGAGTCTCAAATTTATGACTTTATTTTTACATTTTTTAAATAACAAAAAATTACATTTCTTGAATAAATATAACAAGTTGTAATTATTTTGAATAATTAATGAGAAATCATCTCATTAATTGCAATCTTAAGATAAGATTATATTTTATATTTAAGAAGAGATTTATAAATTTAATTATAGAGTTATTTATAATAAAATTTATATTTGTGTATATTAAGAATGCATTTTTAATATCAATTTTTTAATTTGTTCAAGAATAGAAGTCTTATAGCCACATATTTTCATTTAAATTAATAATCGTATTATTCATATTATACATACTAACCTTTACTGATGTCATTTGCAACAATTTTGCACGTTTCATTCATTAATTTTGCAGCTATTGCCGCAGCGCCGCATCCCGCACCCAAATCCAGTATTCTTATTGTATCTTTTTTCACATTTTGTGTCATGCTGCCTAAAATTCTTTCTTTTTCATCCAGAATGAATCTCGCAAGTACTTGGCCTCCAGGCCAATAAATAGACCAAAATGGATCTTGAAATACATTTCTGGTCAAGGAATCAAATATTCCATTTGTATATTTATCAATGAATGGCTCGTGATACAAAGGACAATTCTCTGTTAGTAGGAATAATTTTAGTTCCGGAGTCAGATGATTGCGAGTCATTTCAGTGTTTTTTAAGATCACATTTGTCACGTCACGATGATTCTGGATAAATCTTTTAAGCGATGTTCTATGACTATTACGCAGGAATCTTTCCCATACTTCCTTTGTGCTCTTTGAAAATTTTCGTGTGAAAAGCAACATCTTCAAACACATATTTCTTCTGATAATCATGTATCTTCCGATAATTTTCGAAACCTGAAAAAATGCATTATCGATCGTTCATATAATGTATCATGTATAACTTCCGAGGAAAATTATTAAAAATATATTTAGAAATCAAATCAGTTTTACAAAATCAAAGATTAGAAAAGAAAAAACATTACTTATTACCGATTACTACTGTTTTTCAATAACGACACCGATTATCTTTCAAGAAATATAACGACAAGCGATATCTTTCAGAGATATATCGCAATAACGATATGGTTCACTTCACGTTCGCGATAAGATTATTAACTAGTTAAGTTGTGTCTAACTTGAGGATCTTGAATATAGAAAATATTTTGTCCGTCATTTATTTCAAAAGCTTCTGCATCTTCTGAAAATTTTATGTCATAAAGCATTGATAGCATTATGAGAAGATAGTAAAAGTATTTTCAAAATATTTCGTGTTAAACATGAATATCTTATTTTGTTTCAATAAGTATGCAGTTGTGTCGACGTTGCAGTTATTCCCCAGAGAAATTTGCATTTACGCAAATAGCATTCGTAACTTACGGGAGTAATGAGGAAAAGCTATAAACGATAGCAGAATGCTCCTATAATTACAAAAATAGTTCAAGTTATATCTTGTTTGAAGAAAGATATTCTATTAAAAAACAGTAATGTGTGTCCAAGATATTTTGGGATTTCCCCTCAGTCCTTCACTTATAAAATATATCGCATTTATCACCTAGAGATATGAAAAAAAAATCACTTGTGAAATTTTTAATTGACATTTCATTTCGTAATAAAAAATAGGTTAATAATAAGTTTAGCAATCCATTATAATGATTTTAGTTATAATATTTTATAAGAACGATTTTAATACTTCGTGGTCAATTATATAATTTCAATCGGAAAATATTTTTAGAATCTTTGAGAATGACTTCATTTTAAATTATCTTTTTAAAAAAATTGTCTTCTCAGAATAAAAATCTAAAAATTACCAGGGAAACAATTTAGAATTAAAAAATATTTTGCATTTTATTGTAAATATTAGTTCTAGAATGATTGAAATGTTATTTATATAATACTGCTATGCACTATAGGATAATTTATTAACTTTTAAGAATAATTTCTTTTAATAAATTATATTATTATGCAAACATTATTTTTCTAAATTAATTACGAAATCATTTTCTGAACTGATATAATCTTCGTTATAATCTTGTTATATCACGGCGTCTGTTGCGCAATATGCATTATGCATTCTGTTTCTTTCTTTTTCATGGCAATATTAGCAGCTCAATTATGTTAACACAAAAAGGATGACCGATGCAATAAATGATTACAAGAGTAAACCTTCAGTTTTGCGATCTTTACACGACCAAAATAGAGGCAAGCGCAGAATTCATATAACCATTTCTCTGGAATTATTATTACATAATAGAACACTACATTCAGTGTTTGATTATGTATCTCCCATTCTTTTTTATATCAACTTTTTGTTGTAATTTTCTGTTTTTTTTTAAGTGCTTTATAATTAACTTTTAAAGTTATTACATTAATAATATGTTTTTTTATAAAATCTTGAAAAATAGGCTTAAAAGATTATCACGTAAATAATCATATATAACAATAGTTATTTATTTACATTTTAGTTTATTTATTATAAGATTTATAGTATATTCAAGATTTTATAAAAGAACATATTACTAATGTAATAACTTTAAAAGCGTTAATTATTAAGCACTTTAAAAAGAAATACGAACAATAAAATCTTTTTAGTAATTTCGATACTTCATTATTATTATCATTTTATACGTTTATAACTTTACTATTTGAAAATTTTATTTTATTCTGAATTACGTTATATATAATTTTTTTAGACGACAATGTAGAATTTTGCGTCACAATATTAATAGCACCATGTGACGTTTATCAGGAAGTTTCCCGATCGATGTATACTACGCCAGATGGATTTTGTTAATCCTTCGTTATCGTAAAAATTAAATGGCTGATGAAATATGATGGAATAAAGCATCCATGTGAGTTGCATCATCTTCACAAAGTGCATATACTATACTATTATTAATATAATGCGAATACGTATAATCGATTGAGAGTAGTACGCTTGGTACTATGGGTCTATCAAAATAAAGTTTATTGACCGAAATAATCGCAACGGTCAGTCAACGTGGCGTTGTTCCTCGTCAGGTGTGCTTATGGATGATGAAACAAGATATTGATATTAGATATGTATCTGCAAAACGTATGAGTTTTTACAAGTCATGCTCATAACTCTTTTTCAAGTGCATATACAAAGTAATTCGAAATTATTTTAACAATTGTGTATTAAAAGTGTCCTGTATTTTCTTTAGAACTTCTTTTCTTTAGACTTTGGTTGCTCTTGCAGTGAACTTTTCAATTCTCTCGATGAACTTCGTTAGACACGATGTCATGACGATTTACACACAGAAAAAAACACAGCTGAAAACTTCATTGATTCAACAAATCTATAGTCATAATATATAGACAGTCAATTTTCTATGTTAAAATAACAAAGTTGACAGCTGAATAACATCAGTGATTTGTTAAACTATCAAATCTTCTTAGCTGTCGATGTTGAATTCGCGTAGTAAATTATAGTTGCTGTACCATCTAATTAATTTTTTTTCCGTGCGAACAACACACACGTGTCAAAGATCGAAGAAGGATGTAATGATGAGATCGCTAGATAATATAAAGTGATGTAAAGCGTCACCTCGACCTGAACACTGTTTCTCATCGTCGATGGAAATTGTTTGCTCTGTTACTAAGTAATTATGTTTTCTAACACAACTAGTTCTCGGTAGATTCCATTGAATTTTTTATTCTATTAAAAGTTTAACACGAAGTATAATCAATAAGTATAAGCTCTCAAATCTGCTTAAATTACTGGATAATTTTTCATTGATATACATATAAAATACATATAAAATATACATATAAAATGATCATCATTAATACATGTTTATTGCGTTGAAATCAACACTGATTTTTTTATTATTACAAATATTAATAAATTACAAATTTATGAAAGTAAAAAAGCAACATTAATTTTTTATACAGTTCTTAATATGAGAACCAATAATAATCAAAAATCAATAATAATCAAAATTTTGTTTTGTTTCGATTATTCATTAGTCGGCATTAACAGTGCAAGTTTCAAGAAGTCGCAATAAATACGAAGTAAAACGGGAAATTTAGATTTAACTATCTATGTTTTTATGTTTACTTAAATAATTTATATAATATCATATCTTACTTATAATAACGAAACAATAACAATTATGTAGGAAAATACGAAAACACGAAAGCTTATGTTTTTATAATTTTACCTTGACCTTACGTTCAACTGACGTTTCGACGAACCTTAAATATACACAAACATGTGTAAAGAACGAAACTACATAATTATTTATCGATCTGTATGCAAATAATATAACATTCCAGTAGTTTTAAAAAATAAATCATGCATATGAGACTTTACGAATCAGCACATTCAATGTCAACATTGTATGATATTTTTTGATATATCACAATTAATTATCTCGGAATTTCTTGCCAAATAAAATTATTCTTTATTCAATCAAATTTTTATTTTTGATATTCCGTTTTAATGTCTGTGTATGTTATTTTTTTTCCTTTCTGCAATTATTCATATAAATTTTACAATTTATTATTACTCAATTGATTAATTTTATTATTCGTTTTTATAATTTGTTTTCGTTGTTTGTTAATTCCCTTAATTTTTTTCTGTTCTCAGAGAACTTATGTTCTAGGAAAGTGTTATTCTACTCTCTCCGAAATTCCGATACAGCGGATCTAACTCAATTAGCGTTTCTTTATCAGACATTTTTCCTCGGGTTTCCCGGTATTTCACCGTGGGTGTA
>Ga0157364_1000094_pt1 | contig 37522 bp, 21 predicted proteins | sample AttsexASBM2_FD_111476 | JGI IMG/M metagenome (GOLD analysis project Ga0157364, IMG submission 111476) | Fungus gardens microbial communities from leaf cutter ant in Ribeirão Preto, State of São Paulo, Brazil - Atta sexdens ASBM2 | ecosystem: Host-associated > Fungi > Mycelium > Unclassified ...
AATATATATATATATATATATATATATAAATATATATATATATATATATATATATATATATATATATATATATATATATATTGAAAAACAATAGACATTTTAATCCGCATAATTTTGATTCGAAAATTCGAATTTTTAAACTCGCAAAATTCGAATTTTTAAACTCGAATTTTTAAAAGCTTGTCAAAGATCGATCTATCTACATCTCAATAATATAGCATCGAATTCTTTGTAGACATAAGTAATGGTCGACCATTCCATAATTCAATTAAGATTGCATTTTATTGTATATAAATTTGACGAGATTCCACTATTGTTCCAGCGTACGTGCACAGGGATCCATATACATATGTACTGTAGATAATTATTCAATTTCATTTATATTAATCGATAATATTCCAAATATACTTAAGAAAGAGGGAACGTTATATTCTTTACTGCATATTATAATTTTTAATATTAAAAGAATTACGATATAAAAAGTGTCTCATATAAATGACTGATCTTTCGTTAGTAGGATAGTACGCGTGTTTTGAAGTCATAATTCAGCTTATTGGATTATTAGTCTCGTTAGCTCTTTTTTGTTCTCGAGATCTACTTTTAATATTAGTCTTATGTAGCTAATCAAGTTAAGTGCTTTAATATATAGGCTGAATTTCCTGAGAAATTAAGTTTTTTTTCATGAGAGATTTATCAGGAAGGTGTGGGCGTTCTTAATTTCCGCGGATGCTTTTATCGCCTTTTATCGAAACAAGCATTAAGCCCAATAGAACTTCTATCATCCGAACTAACAAGAGGCAAAACGATTCCTATCGTTTGTTAAGATTAGTCGAAACACATGTGATTACTATCAGTTATCTCCCCGATATATTGAACTTATTGAACATATAAAATGATAAATTTTAATAGTTTTAGTTTGTAAAAATTGTATGTACGCGCACACTCTCACAATTGTATATATTATATATGCATGCTAATTTAATTCTGATACTGGAAATTAAGGGAATTGTAACTTTCTTTTATTCATCATTTTTAATGAACATACTGAGTGTGTCTTGCTATTGCTTGCATCAATTGAATAACATTATGCAATTCTTATTTACTTATAATGTACAATCAAGTGCGTTCTTTAAAACACATTGAATATTCCATTGTCAAACATTTTTAATTAAATTTTTACAAATATTTTTTTTAATTAACTCAATATAATTTCTCTTCTTTTTTTTTATTTTTATTGTATTGAATAAAAAAAATGGCATAATAAAGATTATAAACAATCTTAGCTTAAATTATATATATATATATATATGTATATGTATTTTATATATATATATGTATAATAAAATCGTAAATTTGAGTTAAAATTGTTCATAATTTTTATTGTGTCATTTTGATAAAAATTAAGGAAAAGAAGGGAAATGATCTAATTGGTTTAAAATATATTTGCAAAGATGTAGTTAAAAAATTTTGACAATACGGAACATTCAGTGATTTAAGACTACTTCGCATATTACAAATATTACAATCGAATATGAATTGCACAATGTTATTCAATTGCTGTAAACGATAGCAAGGCACGCTCAATATGTTCATTAAAAGTGATGAATAACCGTAAAAAGGGTGTTGCATTCCCTTAATTTCTAGTATCAGCATACTGAATTGAATTAATATTGCTACGCGGAGGATTAAGAAGAGGGGTAGAAGAGGAGGTGAAGGGTTCGGGGATGGTCGTCCTTGAGCGACGGCAGCCCTTCATAAGGTATGGTAACGTAAGGTAGAGAAGTAGGGGATGTTGCAGCACCCTAGTTCTTCAATACAACTATCCCACCTCTTACTTGCCCCAGTAGTCGTCCATTGAACACAGTCGCGGTTGTACCAACGTGTTCCGTCCGTATTCGAAAGAGAGATAGCAAATGTGTCACGCAATTCAAGATTGACGAAAAGATAATTGTAACAGACTTTCACGCCAAATCTTATTAAAACTGTTACTGTCGATTGGTGAATTTGATGTTAAAATTGATGTGATTCTCTCTTTTCAATAGATTGTAATAAAGAATCGCGATCGTTCATTATTTTTTTTACAGCTTCTCCAATTTCTTCCAATATTCTCGATTCTCGATGAGGAAACGTCATTATTCGTTTTTTATAACTATGAAAGAATGTTAAGAATTGAGATTGAGTGTATTATGATTAAAAATTGAGAATTTTCAAGAACGTAATATGAGCAGTGATGAAAGTTTTTTGAATCATTTAAAGTTGCGATTGTAATCAATCTTCCACTCGTTCGATCTCTTCGTCTGCCTATAAAACATTTTTAACGTATTTGTTCAGTGTCTCTTTGTTCAGTTCCTTCCATAACAGGAATTTATTTTTTATGCTTGTGAAGTTATCGTTAACATTAAAATAGATTTAATTGAAGATATTCTTTAAAGATATAAAATAAATTATGAAATCCTAATTTTATGAATTATGTGAATTTGTATATGCGTTCGATATTGAATGTAGCAAAAGTGAAGTGAATCTTCAAAGGTTGCAAGAAGTCAATTGAGATCCACAATTGAGTCTGCAAGTTTGTCTTCGTCCCAATCGGACGATTCGGAGTCGAATTTTGCTAGACAAGAAATAGAGGACTACTGCAGTGATTCGGAGACTGAATATTACAGTCGAGATTTAAATTGCTGGTCAGATAGTTTTGTCGTGTTAATGAGCGATTCCTTTGAAGTGATATCGCTGCCGGCCGACATGATGCAGGTTCTTTGAATGTTTATGCGACATTTATTGGATTTACTAAATCCATATTTCAAAAGTATTTCAAAAGAAACTTCGAATTTTGATTTAACATATTCAAATAATATGGAATAATTATATAAGAAAGAAAAAAACAAAATATTTTCTTTTTCTTTTTCAAGAATTTAAAATTGATGATATCATGAATACACAAGAAAATTAATTTTGCCATCTAATTTATTTCAATATATTATGTAATATAAAATATCTTTAAAAAAATAACTGACAGTAAACTAAATAATAATGTTATTACTATACATATTGTATAATGTATATTATAATTTTCAGAAATTAAAATATATTTGGAAAATTCTAATAATTTTCTAGTATCTAATAATTTTAACATGTATTGTAATTCTTCACAATTTTAAGATGCTTTTCAGTTGATATAAATTCAAAATAATATTAAGTTTATAATTTCGCATTCAACAATGTAACTATTATTTAACACCGTATTATGTTACATTTATATCGTTGAGTACGAAAATTACAACATTGATGTTATATTATTTTAAATTTATGTCATCTGGAAAGCATCTTAAAATTATGAAGAATTTATTGCGAAAAATATAATTTTAAACTTTCCATATCAGCCGGCCAGCTACGGGAAGAAGAACAACACCTGGTACACTAGTCCAGCAGGCGGTGGAGGTAGTAGGAGCGGTACCACTGGGACCGTAAGTGGGGTTGGAGGGTGGCAAAGTAGACCGCCAGCAGTACCAAGTCTTAGCCGGAAAGCTTCCATCACTGAAGAAGCGCCACCCCCTGGTGGCGGAAAGCCATCTTCGGGCCGTGTCATTCGTATTGTTAACAACCATGATCATACTGTTCAGGTAGGATTGAGACTTGTTAATTGTTTACATGCGGTCAAAATCTATATTAATCTACGCATTAATTCTTCTCTTAACTCTTATTAAGTCTTCGCTGTTTAAAAAAAAAAGAAAGAATTTTTTTCTTTTCTCAATAATATATACATATCAATAATATATACATATAAATAAATAACATATTTGTTGTATGATAGAATTTTTGTCACTTAAATGATTTATTTTGCTTTATGTATTTGTTAATATTAATTTATGTTCTTTAATTATATAATATAATTTTTCTAGTATTTATTTAATTTTTATTTGCGCTTTTGAATTCTTTTTAAATTCAATTTTTGTCTACATAAAATTAATTTCTTTAAAAAAATATTTTTTATAAGGAAGATATTGGAACTATTTGTAACATCTGTTTTTGATTATTTATCTTTTTTATTTATTTTACTTATCTTAAATAATCAAAATTTTCTTTGTTGTTACATTTATCAATGTAATTTTTAAGGATATACAAACCTTAATGTAATTATTTTTTCGTCAGTGCCGAGTTCTACTGAATCTTCGTACATCGCAACCTTTCGAGGAAGTTTTAGAAGATCTTGGACAAGTATTGAAGATGAACGGAGCTAAGAGAATGTTTACCGTTTCAGGACAAGAGGTTAGTTATTCAAATTTATTATTGTATAGCTTAAAATTAAAGAATACTTAAAACTTGATAAAATTATATTAATTATAATTAATTATTTTACTGAATTAAAAATTTATTCTCTTCTACCATAAAAAAATCAATGTTTATCAAATTTTATTGAATAAAATTAATTTACAAATCTATTAAATTCTCATATTTATATACAAAATTAATGCCATTTTAAAGCTTGGTATTTGGAAAGAAAATGTCAGTGCGTGATTTGAAAGTGTAAAAAAGAAAAAAAGGCGTATGTAAATCTGAGGTATCAGCATTGTACTTGTAAAATCGACTTGGGTGCGACGTTAATCCATAAATATGCATGCCGGACTACGGGGAGAAGCAAGACGGGAGTAAAACTCGAAGCATGACGATAACGGGGTCGGCCCACGTTTGAGATTTTACGAAATGAGGTTGTTATTTGTATGTTCCATAAGTCACCTCTAAAAAAATTCTTTGTTGTTATTACTTTCAAAAATTATAATTTTATACAGTGAAATAAAAACGAAGTATTTTGTTATATATTTGATCTTTACATTTTTATCGGAAAGTCTTCCGATAAAAAATTAATTACATATTACATTAGAGTAATATTTTTTTTTTACAAAAGTACGCTTTAATTTTTGCAATTTTCCAGGCTGTTTTTGAAAAATTCGAAAAGCGATAAACATATAATCTTTAAATCAGTTTTTTTTATAAAATGACCAAAATCTATTAACTATTTATAAGATAAATTTTATTTAAGAAGATAATAATTTTAGTTTGCGATTTTGAATATATAAATTTATCTATTTAATATAATCTAAAAAAAAATAATTTAAATTGTTCTTCTGCACATTGTCAGAATAATCTGCGTTTGTAATTAAAATAAAAAATGTAAGTAAGGTCTTGTAAAATCCGGGATTGTATAATCAAAATAGAGTATGTGATAATCATAATGTTTTACTTTATTTGAAGCCTTTTGACATAATCGATGTTCTCGTGCTTTAAAAGCTATTGTATGCGATATTCTATATGACACAGATTTATATTATACATTAGTATTGAAATGCATTGTCCAAGAACTTACGACAAATGTCAAAAAAGGAAAATTAATATTGAACACTACGAATTTTTGACATTTTAATAAATTACACGGTTATATAGTTCTTACAAGTCACAGGAGGTGATCATGTAAGTGGAACGTACCCCCACGTGTGTGTAAAAAGGTCAGAGATTCATCTTTTCAGGTCACGATCGTACATGAATTTCAAATGGGCCAATTTTCTTCGTCAAATAATGCGTCATCGACCCTTCTTCTTTTTCTCTATCTTTCTCTTTTGTTTTTCTTTGTCTCTCTCTCTCTCTCTCTCTCTCTCTCTCTCTCTCTCTCTTTGTTTTTTGATCTTATATTTGAATTGTAATATTTGCATGTATTATTAATTTCTTATAATAATATTTAAGCTTTAGTATATCAAATATATTAAAATGTTTAATCGCAAGAACTTATTCATTGATATTTATCATAAATATAAGATGCCTTGCAAAGAAATAAAACATAATTCATTGATTCATAATAGATTTACTATTTTAATACATAGTAGGCAATCATCAAAAAAATGTTTATTTTATAAGAACACACGTAGTCTAGAGCATAAAGATAAAACTTTCAGAATTCGTCACTTTATACAAAACTAATCTGTGATGAAAAGAATAAATGTAATATATATCAAGTATTCGTAAATCATGTTTTTCATAATTTATTATAGTAAATATCATAAAATATCCAGCAAATGAAGTTGCTTTATACTCTTATACAATATGCCACTAGGTGAGAAGTTTCTCGCAATTGAGAAACGAATTTGCTGATGTGGATACATTTTATTTGGGTACCGGATCGGCTCTTGTTATGGCTGGTGGTGTCACAACATCCCCGGTACGAAGATCAAGATCACGTGGACCATCCACTGTTGTAGAAGAAGTTAGCCGTCAAAGAAGGGCTCGTAGCAAGAGCAGACCTCGAGCTTTATATGCTCCTGATTCTGAAGTTGTTCGAGTAAACGGTAAAAGTAATGATTAGTCTTGATTAGTTTAATCTTATTATTAGTCTTAAAATTGTACGTATTCAAATTAAGTTTTTGAAAAATTTGTTGAATAAAAAATTATTTTTCGAATACGATCAATAAAGAAAATAATAAAGTATTGTAAATAAGTAATATTGCAAAATTTATTTGAGAGAGAGAAAAATATTGCAAGATTTGCTCGATATTTTAATACCTTTGATGTCTTATATTTCTTTTTTTTTTTCTTTATAAAGAGCATATTCTAACTTCTAAGTTTAAGAATTAACGTGCTATATCATTAGCAGATTACAGCGTCGTAGAAGTGCTACGTGAAGAACCGGCCAGGGTGACAATTAGAGGTCTTAGACGATCATTTTATCCTCCTTCGCATCTGCCTCCAGTTGATAATTCCCCGCCTGAGAAGAAGCTGCAACTAGAATGGGTCTACGGTTATCGAGGAACTGACACTCGCAAAAATCTTTGGGTTTTACCCAGTGGCGAATTATTATATTACGTCGCAGCTGTGGCAATACTTTTCGATCGAGAAGAGAATGCACAACGACACTATATTGGACACACAGAAGACATTATGTGTATGGAGGTAGATAATATTTTCATTCCACAGTGAGCAAATAAAAACGAAATAAGAGAATTGGGTTCCCAAAAATATTGCATCTTTGTGTTAATTTGAGAAAGTTATCTTTCAAACGTTACAAATATGATGAAAGTCTTTGCATGATGAAAGTTGAATCAATGTAGTTTAATCGTGTTTGAGACACGTATTTTTGTTATTTTTTTTCATAAGATTGAGTTCTTTTCTTCTTATTAATAATTAATTATTATTAGTAATAATATTATTCATTGCCATTAAAATCAAACACTCAATATAATAATATAATTTTTTTGAATAGCAAATTAAAGAAAAATATATATTTTCATTTCAGGTTCATCCTAGCAGGGAACTTGTCGCGTCTGGTCAAAAGGCAGGCAGGCATAGGAAAGCGCAGCCGCATGTTCGTATCTGGTCAACGGAAACTCTTCTCACTTTATACGTGTTTGGCATGACCGAATTTCAAATGGGCGTCTCAGCATTGGCATTTTCACAACTGGTAACTATCTAATTTGGTTACAAGTAATTTTTATTCAAATATTTATTTGGTTTATTTAGTTTACTGAAACAATTGAAAAAAAGAACAAATTGCGAATATTGTATATACAATGTATATACAATTGTATATACAATCCAAATACATTTAGTTATTGACAAATAATAATATTAAAAAATAGATAATAAATTTAATCATAAATTTAATCATAAATATAAGAAATTATGTAAGTACAATATCTATAATCACTTGATATTATAGAATGGCGGTAGTTACGTACTTGCCGTGGATTCTGGAAGAGAAGCTATACTTTCGGTGTGGCAATGGCAATGGGGTCACTTGTTAGGCAAAGTAGCGGTATGTCTTCTTCCTTTTGATTCTTTAAATTAATTTCTACTTATTCGAAAATTATATTACATACATATTATATTTATTATAGACTATGCAAGAAGATCTCACGGGTGCAGCATTTCATCCACTGGATGATAATCTCTTAATAACGCATGGGCGCGGCCATTTAACATTTTGGAATCGGCGAAAAGATGGTTTCTTCGAGCGAACTGATATCATTAAGCCGGTAAGCATAATATTAAATATACAATTCTTATGTGTTAGTAGTTTTAACATTTTGCATCGTACGTATCATTTTTATTGCAATCTAATAAAAATAATATAATCTAAAAAAAAATTTAATTTTTACTAGAAAAATGACTTGATATATTTTTAGCCGTCCCGTACACACGTGACGAGCATCCAGTTCGAACAGGATGGCGACGTCGTCACGGCGGACAGTGATGGTTTTATCACGGTATACTCGGTAGACGCGGACGGAGCATATTTTGTACGAATGGAATTCGAAGCTCACAACAAGGGCATTAGTTCCCTCGTCATGTTATCGGAAGGCACACTCCTCTCTGGCGGCGAAAAGGATAGGAAAATAGCTGCTTGGGATTCATTGCAGAATTATAAACGTATCACTGACACAAAGGTTGAACATTTTAAAAAATTTTAATCATATGACACACTTTTTAGGCATGCTATTTGGAACTGCCTATCGGATAATTTTTATTTTCTATATATACTTTGCTTTTATTAATTTCTTCCTTTCCCTGGAAGCGGTTTAAGCAAAATGATATTTTAATTCTAATTCCGATTACTTATTTATTTAATAAATAAATTGATTTATTTATTTAAGTTTTTTGTTTAAAACTTATTATTATGTCAATAATTTAGAACAAATAATCCGGTGATCTTTATTATAAAGGAGTTAATTTTACATTACACAGCTGCCAGAATCGGTAGGTGGAGTCCGCAGTATATATCCGCAACGTCCCGGTCGGAACGACGGAAACATTTATGTGGGAACCACGCGCAACAATATTCTTGAAGGTTCTCTACAAAGAAGGTTCAACCAAGTCGTATTCGGCCACGGCAGACAACTGTGGGGTTTGGCAGTTCATCCTGATGACGAAGTCTTTGCCACTGCGGGACATGACAAGAATATTGCTCTCTGGCGAAGGCATAAGCTATTGTGGACCACGCAGGTAAATTTCGCATGAAAATATTAGTCTCATGATAGAAGAAGTCTTCTTCCACCATTTATCACAAATAATGTGTCATACAGTAACTTGAAATATGTACGAGAACAATTATCACGGCAACGGAATAATTATAAGAGCTGCACGTGATATTTCGTATTCAAAATAATCACTAAGTTTATTATAAATAATATCTATACACACACAAAAAGTTGAATAAATAAATAAATGATAAGAATAAAATAAATAATCAAATATCTATTTAATGCACAATTCCATTCTGATTTTCTAGCATGTTCTTTTTTTCCGATCCGATTTCTTGCTTAATTGTGCTATTCTTTATTTATTTTCGGTTTTTTAAAATAAAAAAAACAAAAAAGAAAAATTCGATACTCTTTATATAAACGTAAGCATTTATCATGAATTTTAGGTGGGTTTCGAGTGTATATGCATAGCCTTTCATCCATTTGGCGTGGCATTAGCGGCCGGATCATCGGAAGGTCATCTTTTGGTGCTTGCGGCTGATACCGGTGCAGCCGTGGCGACTCTGAGAGTGTGTGGATCGCCCCTATCTTGCATCGGATACAATCCTAGTACGACACAAGTTTATTTCGAAACATATTGAATGCTATACAAATTCAAATTAGTAGAAATTTAATTTACAAAAAAATATTATAAAAATTTATAAAAAAATAATATTCTAATCGAACAATTTCCACTTTTGTTTTCAATATCTTTTTAAGCGTTTATAAAATTATTTTAGTCTACTGTCTGAATCATAATTTTTATTTACTTTTTTCTAATTCTTTTAACATATAAAATCGCGTGTAAGGCGAATTATTCTATGCTATGTGAAAATATATATATATATATATATATATATATATAGTTTCAATATTTTTTCGTCTGCCTGAGCAGCTGGAGAAATCGTGGCCATGGGTTCTCAAAACGGCAGCGTATATCTTTTTAGAGTATCTAGAGATGGATTTTCATATAAGAAGAGCAACAAGATTCGCGGCACGCAGCCATTAATGCAGCTTGATTGGAGTTCTGACAGTCGCTTTCTTCAAACCGTCACTCAAGATTATGATCTCCTGTTCTGTTAGTTTTATCTGTTACACATTCTTGAATATCATACTCTTTTTTAACTGCTGATTCCTGCGAACTCTAATTCTGCTTTATTATTTTTATTAAGCCATAGAGTTTTCAATTTTTGTTAACTTTTAATAATTATAAACTATTATATTACGTGAACAAATATTACGTGTATTAATTAATTTAATAGATATAAGAAATTAATAAACATTCCCAATTGATAAAGATAGATTAATCAGAATAAAAAAACTTTGTGAAAAAGATTGGACACAATCTACGTATATTCAAATGCAAACTTTGCTTGTAGGGGATGTCAAGGTACTATCATCAGAAAAGAGCCCATTGGTTATGAAAGATGTCAAGTGGTATACCCACAACTGTACTGTTGGTTATATGACTTCTGGTTAGTTCTTTGTTATTCTTTATAGATATAAGAGAAATTAGACATACGAGTAGGGGAACAGGGTTTAAGCATAGAAAAAACATAGAAGGAAAATGTGAAATACTCTTGAGAGATGGATGAAAATCTAAAGTTGTTCTTAAAATATATTTAGCAAACAATGATTGAACAAAATTTTTACGCTTATATTTGCAGGGCAATGGAACAACCGTTACTATCCGTTGACCACAGTTGTCACTACCTCTAGTAGATCAGCAGCACACGATATGCTAATAAGCGGCGATGCTGAAGGGTATCTTCGACTCTTCAGATACCCATGTACCACCGCCAAAGCTGAATATGTCGAGGAAAAGGTATATAGTTCGTTGGTGGCCTGTGCCAGATTCCTTTACAATGATCAGAACGTCGTCACTGTCGGCGGTACTGACGCTGCCTTGATGCTTTGGGAATTGGTCGACGAATAAATATAGTCATTAGAACCTTACTTATTGTTCATGTATGTCGTAGCGACAAATACGGGCGCTGGCGCCTTTTAATAGATTTTAAGCGACGAGAGAGATGAGTTTCTTTGAGAGTCTTTTGGTGAATTCAACATATATAAAAAACATTATATAAAAAATACCCATTAAATAACAAAAAAGTGTAAATACGCGAAGGAAATTATCATTTTTTTCTTCAATTTCAATTAGAAAATCCAATTCGATACTAACTTACTTTTAGATATTGATTATATATTTTTAATACAAGAGTTTATAGTTCCATTATGATATGATCTATTCAATTCGCACCTGATTCTAAATTTTATTGCTTCAACATATAAAATATTTTTATTTTATACGAACAGAACTTTAAAGATGGATTTAACACTGAAAGACAATAATAAAATTATATCATACAAGTGTAAGAATCTTGTTTTTGTAATCGATTACTTTTATGGTTCGGTAATTCTTGTATAGGATAATTTAAAACTTTGCTGATTTAAAAAATTTTCTCATTACTTTTACTATTATTAATTTTTTTTGTTATTAATCTTTTTTGTTATTAATTTCTTTTCTGTTATTAATTATTGTTATTAATTTTATTAATCTCAAATTATTTTATTAAATCAAATTATTTTATTTCGTTACAACCGTGCAATATATAGATAAAGTATAAAACATTATAATTGTTGAAAATAATAAAACGACAGGACTATAATATCTTAATTTTTTACATCTGTTAAATCGCTAAAAAAGAGCTGTAACTCAAAAACAAGATATATACATTTAAAAAATTTTAATTACTTTCGATTTTAAATTCATCCCCATGTTATGCGTACATCAAAAAATGTAGCATTATATATAAACCAAGTTATTAGTGTGAGAGCCAATAAATATTGAGATATCCGTGAGTCGATACAAATAGCTGGGAAGCCTTGCAGGAAATGTTCGACGTCAACAAAATATAGCAGAACCGAAACCAGAGCACAGACCTTTGTACATAATGCATAAGAAAATAAATCAATCAAAATCTTTTATTTCATGAAAAGGAAGGAAATGAAGGACTTTAATTGATTTTTATGCGTTATATAAGACTGTGCTCTTAGTTAGCGTATAGGAGTATTCACTATATAAATATATGTATATATACATATATATGTAAATATATATATATATATATATATATACATATATATATATGAAACTTGAATTATATATATATATATATATATATATATATATATATATATATAAAAAGAACAAGCTTCATAAAGAAATTAAATTATTTAATCTATCGCGCTTTCGTGGGAAGGAGAAAATGCACTCGCTCCTTTTATTCTTTTTAGCTGCACTATACTCAAAGTGAGATATATGTGTAGAGTAAGTATAATCAGATGGAATCGCGATTAAATGTTTTGGCCGATGTAAAGAGCATTGGATAGATCTGATAAATAATGAATAGCGCACTGTTAAATGCTAAATATTAATTTCTTTCTTCATTCAAATGTCAGTCAATGAAATAATGGAATTATCATTTAAATGAATTAAAAAATTAATTTTTTTTAAAGAAAGTTTAAACAACATGAATATTATATAGAACAAGCATTATCAAGCAAGTTCAAATGATATGACTCTTAATTGGATCCTATCCGTTTTAATACATTCGATTACTGTTAAAATTTTAAACATGTAACACGCGGATAATAAATGCGTGATATGCACACCCAGGGTGTATCACCTGGAGCCTCGGCATTTATCCTCTTCCATTTCTTCTTTGTCTCCATTTCGTGAGATGATCAAGAGGCGGCAGAGCTTTACTTGCAGATAAAAGCTAAGAAAAATCTGATGTAGGATAATGAATAGGCATTTACCACTGCCAGAAGATTCGGATTCTCTCTGGATATTGAAAGAAAAGAAACAGCGAAGCGGGCGGGAGAAATTGGGGAATGCAATTGGAAAGATATTACGCACTGTTAATCATTAGTTTACAAGAGCGTATAAGGGTTTCGAGAGAAGAGCTTTGTTGCAGGTCAACGCTTCTCTCTTATGAGCTAGTTATCCTATTCACATATTTTTAGAAGGAAATAAGGGGGAAAAAAGAGAGAACATGTTTTTCATATTCACATACACAGTAGTTTGTAAGAAGCGATTAGGATCGTCACTGCCAAGACGTCGCGAGTTCAAAAGATTCTAACGAATAACGATCAAACTTTGTTTGCGCCATATAAAATCTGTCACGTTTATTTATACATATTTAAGATCAAGATTCAAAGTTCATCCGGATAGATAACAATAAGTCTATAAGTCAGGACAGGACGAGCTGTATAATGCGTAGGCAAACAAAAATTCATGTTTGATATAAGACATTATAAGAATGCTCGATATAAAGTATCGTTGTATTCTTTATACTAGATGCATGATTTCTTTTATGCACATTTATTATGTTGTTATGCGGATTTGTTTGGATAGGATTTAATAGATCAATGAAAATAAAAAATCAATTCCGAATTGACTTTGAAGACTTTGTACAGTAATCGTCATTAATACTTCTTATTTGACATCTTTCGATCGAATGTTTTTTTAAATATTCGCTTGTCACGACTATCGATTAAAAAACATTTTATATTCTTATCAATTTAATTATTTCTAATCCATTACTTATTTTTTATTTCTTATATTTACTTTTTCATACACAAACATCTGCCGAACACTTAAAACTGTCCAAGTATCGGATACGATATACTGACTATTAATGAGCTATAACGATATGAATATTTACGCGTGATAAATCTGATTAAAAAATTTCTTACTCTCCAAAGTAGAAGGCATTAATGAAATTTTACTTACTTATTATGTACATTGTATCACGGCAAGTGTGACTTGAAAATCTCCGATCAGCTTAGTAATGTCTGTCACATTTTGTTAATAAGGATAAATTATCAATTTTGTATTCTTTAAAAAAAAATTAGATTATGGAGTACAATTAGAAATTTTGCGATTACGTTAATCGCTGAGTTAATTGGAGTTTATTCGTCTGTCGGACAAGCCAGCAAAATTATATGACTCCTCCAGGATTTTCCATGGCGCTATACCATTTTGATTTATTTGCATTTTTTACTTTATCAAGCAAGCAATTAGAGTTTAATTAAATTCGTCTTAAAAGCGCATAGTTATGGATATAAGGCTATCAACATGTAAAAAAACAGATTCTTTGCGTTTGCGCGAATATATATACACTCACGGACAAAGTCACTGAAACATTGTCTCTTTTTTTATAAGTTTCCGAATACAATATATATAATAGAAAAAATTATCTTCTGAGAATAATTAGAATTCCGTAATATCCTGATCTGAAAATATATATATATATGATACTGAAAATCTATATATGTATGTTACAAATTTTTAGTACACATATACTATCAGGATATTCGCAACACATCTTCCAAAATTAATTGGAGTACTATTATTAAGTATCGGATGTTTTCGCCAGCGACGTATGTCCGATATAAATAAATGTGCAATAGAGAACAAAAATGTTGATATAGCATGATTGAACTTGCATTGAATTTCTTCCTTTTAGCGCTCGATTAACCGATTAATCGCTAGAAGATGCTAGACAAGGAACTAGGAAATGTATAGTGGGAGAAGCTTAATATGAATATAATTCAGTTTCACTGTGCTTTTGAACCGGACGTTTTTGCTCTCGATTGTACAAATATAAGCTCAGTGCGTTGCTCGCACAAATGCAATTGCAAAAAACCGATAATTTGAACAAAAATCGATGATATATTATCCCTCTCTATTTAGATCGTGCTGATGTTACGCGAAACATTGTTAGCGATAGCTAAAATATTCCAAAGTATATATATTTCTCTGAGATTCATTCGAAAAATGTTTTTGGGCCTCTTGTAGCAAGCACTCACTTTTTATGTTGTATATGTACATATATGCGCGTACAAATAGATAAAATTGTATGCGCATGTATTATATATTTAATATTGTAACTTAATGAATAATAATAATAATAAAAATAATAATGACAACAATAAAACACAATATGATATAAAATAAAATAATAATTTGGATAATCAACTATAATACTATATACATATTAATCGATAAAACAATGAATATTTGACAAATCTATTACAATTTAGCATAAGAGTTATCACACATAAAATGACATGAACTCCATAAACTGCATAAGGCCGCTGAACCAAAGAACATTTTATGTAAATCAATATAGTGTCTTTATGTCGGATGCTTATTGATTCAATAGCTTATGTTATGGTTATGCATGAGCTTATGTCATTTTGTGATGACCCTATAATTGTGTGAATCTTGCATATAACATGCGGCAAGAAGCGACATAGTATAATAGGTCACCTCATGCTGTTATTGACTTTTTATAATTTTATTGTTATTTATTACGGTCAAAAATTCCATTCACAATCGTTTCATTTCTTAAAGTCGCTCATATCTCTCTTTCTCTCTCTCCCTCTCTCTGTTTTTGAGAGTTTCAAGTTTATAAATATATGTAATAGATATACGAAATATAATAAATCTGTTCATTTTAGTTAAATTTTTACACTTTTTGTATATTCAAGGCAAAACATATCTATTGGGTCGGTCGAAAAATTCGTTTTTTCCATATGATTTTCATGCAAATAAAACGTAAATGAAGAAAAAAACAAATGAAGCTTTTGATCTCAGTCTAACATATAATATTTAAATATATATATAATATTATATTTATGTGTGTGTGTGTGTGTGTGTGTATATATATATATATATATATATATATAGAAACACACATATATGTATGTTGACACTTATGTTTGTTCATTTTTTTCCCTTATGTAAGTAGAAAAAAAGGAAAAAAACGAACGAACTCTTGATCAACCTAATATATATTTTTAATTTAATAAATTTTTAACTCTTAATATTTTAAATATAACTATTTATAAATATATGTTTATTAACATAATACATTCGTTCGTTATTTTCCTGTACAATTCTAATATTAACAAATAAAAAAAATAGAAAAATTAATCCAAATCTCAATAATCTGAATCAAATTAATATATTACACATTATTGCAAATTCAGACTATATTTAATATTTAATACAATAATCATCAAAATATTGACTCTAATAATATTGGATTATGCATTGGAAATTCAAAAGAAATAATCTCGTGAAATGTTTTTATCTTTTTTAACATAGTATAAAGAAAAAATATTGATATATTCTTTACATAATTTTCTTTTACAATTTTTCTGTACGATGATAATAATATGCAAGAATGTGTAGTTTAATATTATTAAAATTTGACGATGACATTCAATGCAATGTCATAATCTTAGACATTTTTTTCATATAATTATATCAATGCAATATGAGAAATATTATAAGCACAAAATTATTTCCGCGCTTGGATTGCAGAGAAAACAATAAAGAATGAATAGAGAGAAGGTAAGTAGATAAATTGATATTAATACTGTTAAAATGATTAAATTCTCGTGGAAGATTTGAATAAAATTTGAATTTAAGAAACGAAATAAATCTAAATTTGCTTTACTTGAGCTAGGAATTTACTTTATCTTTAATTCAATGCACACGATTCTTCTAATACCTAATAAAAAATTTTATTGTGTGCATATATGTAGAAATATCTATCTAAAATTGAAAATATATTTCTGTATTAAATATTAAATATCAGATTGAATTTCTTATTAAATTGATCAAAAAAATTTTTGACACTATACAAATCTTATATATACATATATACATATATATATATATATATATATATATATATATATATTTAATCTTATTAATGAAATAAAACAAAAAAAACAAAACGAAAAAGAAATAAGTGTTTTTGCTTAACTTAATTTATAAATCAAATAAGTAAGGAAAAGGTCGAAGTCGATATCTCTAATATTTATATTTTGGAAAAGGAGGGAGGCACGAAAAGAGGAGGAAGAAAAAGAATTAAAAAGAAGAGTACTAATAAAAATAAAGAAACAGATTTGATATCATAAGAATCGAATGAAATATAGTCTAAGCTAATCTAGTTTAACTCTAGTATTACACAAATTTACAACCTTCTATAATCTAGATTTAACTGACACATCGCTCCCATCTCTATATATAAGTTTCCATTTCACATAATTTTACTAAAATCCGGTGTAATTCCGGTGATAAAGATTAGCTTTAAATACTGCAAGCGCTAAAAACGATCCTTATTTCTATTGTCCATACGGATGAAATTTTCATACTGAAGACGCGCGCTGTCCCTTACAATTGAATTTACATATAGCCATAAAGATAACAAAAAAAGAAAAAAAAAGGAAAAAAAAAATTTTTAATGGAGAAATTGAAGCTATTGAACATAATACATGCTAAATATTCAACCGTTATCCTTTTATTTTCTTTTAATATTTATTGGTCTCATATATATTTCTCGTATCGGTATTTTTTATCTTTGCGAATAAGTAATAAGCTGACAAAAAATTTATAGAAATATTGAAAAAAATGAAAATTAACCTAAAACGCGCAAGCACATGAAATTGATTTGCAACTAAAGTTTAAAGGAAAAAATGTTTGATTTTTTTAAAAGAAAAAAGGAACATGTATAATTTCAGGTTTACTTCAATTTCTCGTACTGTAGATGTGTGAAAATATTCTTTTTTTTATTTATTAATACTTTATTTTTTCTCTTGTTATTTCTTTTTTTTTGCCCTTCCTTCTTTTCAATTATTCTTTTGTCTTTTCCTATCATCTCTTTTTCTTAACTTATTAATGTCTTAATTTTCTTATATTTCTCTTTTTCTTTCCTTTTTCTTTCCTTCCTTTCTATTCTTTTGCAATCATTTATGAATTTTCTTCTTTCTCCTCTTTTATCCTTAGCATGTCCGAAGGCTGACTATCCGAAGGTTGACTATCGCTATTACGGCTCGGAGTGTCATAGTTCGGAGTCGCACTGGGTGCATAAACATTCGCCAATTGTTCATATTGATTCAAATCTCCACTGTGTTGACTAATCTCTGACATATTGCCTGTATTATTATTTTCTTTCGGAAATAATTCCTGCTCGTATTTCATTCTTTCCATATCGCGGATCTCTTCTTGATCTCTTCTCGTCATTCTCTCTTGGCGACTCGGCAATGTATCGCTCGTAATGTTATCATTGACGCGTTCAGTAATAGCGAGAGAGGGACCGCCAGCTTTGGTGAAGAGATGTATAGGTCGTTGGAATCCTTTGGAAGGATGAGGCGGTATAGAAACGACTTCGCATTGGCAAAAGCCGATAGTAGATAGAAGATATTGTGTGAAATTATGCGGCCTGAATTCAATATTATGATAATTTTTATAAATTCGTTCCTGAAATAAAATGTGATAGAAATTAGATATTGAGTCAAAAAAATTTTTAAATCATGTATACATTTTTTTAGTAATAGTGTACTGTTTGTACGTACTGTACTATTGGAAGCTTTTACCTTAAAAATGACAACCGCACGAAGCATTACTCACCGTGAGATTCTTTTTCTTGGTGTAACTAGCCCAACCCTGAGGTTCCAGTATGAGGACTCCACCGGGACGTAATTGCGCGTGCATACGCTTGAAAGCTTGTTTTAATCCAGTATCACCAAAATTTAAATGAATCCATTTGGTGATAGACAAGCATAAGATTGTATCGAATTGCGTCTGTTCCGCGCACAAAAGTGAATCGTTTTCAAGCACATAATTACCCTAAAATTAAGCATATTTGATAAAATTTAGATCGTATATATATATATAGTTGTAACAAAAATATTCGGCAAAGTAATAATGATATACACATATAATTGAATACATTACCTGCACAAAAACGACATTATATGGGAATCCTTTATGTTTATTTTTCGTAAATCCTGGAATATCTACAGGCCCATAACTAATTGGCATTGACATAGGAAAAAAGCTAGCATCTGAAGAGTCTCTCTTGTCATTATCTTCGTTACTCGCAGGACTTTGTACGCAATTAACATAGTGTTTCACATTCTTCCGAGCAATATTTATCAAAGTTCTATCAATATCAATTCCTGTAACACTCTTGGCACCAAAATCCCTAGCAACTGATAGAGTAATATGGCCAATGTTGCATCCAATATCCAGAATGTCCTTTTGTAAAAACAGTTCCTTTCGTTGTGCAAACATTTTTAATCTAGGATCTACTTCATGATGAGGATTTCTGTATCCATAATATCTATTATAGTTTCCATATTGATATCTGGCATCTTTAAGCCTAAAATTAGGCATAGCATGCTGTTGCTTCTTTTTTTTATCCTGACTGGGCCTATGTTGGGGTCTGGGTTTCCATGCACCAGGCTGTGGAATCACTGGGCTCACTATTTTATCCTTTGCATCAATTTTTCTTAATCTTTTATCCTTTATTTCTTCTAAACCTTTCAATCGTAATCTATTTTTATCTTTCTGTGGACTTTCTGTCTTATTGTCTTTTAAATAATTTTCATTTTGTGTACTTGGAACTTCTTCTAAGCTAATTTTGTCATCAGAAAGTCTTTCCGTTGAAGATTTATCTGTTATGTTGTTTCCTTCAATTTCCCTCAATTTGTTTGTTTCGTTAGGATCCACCTTTTTGTATGTTCAGAAAATAAATAATATAAATATTTTACATATATATTCGCGCATATGTAATTATAGGAGAAACAAGCATATTAAGTACATTTAAACATTTCAAAAATTAAAATAATAAATTGCAATTCAAAATTACCAGTTAATTACTATCGCTTTATAAATAAATATACAAATATGAAAAATCTATTTATAAGTAAATATAAAAGTCTCACAACTTACCATTTTTCCTTCGTCTTTTCCTGATCCCGAATAGGCTCTCTTCCTCTTTCTATTTCTTCGTTTCGAATTTCTTTTAGTCGGCGAAATGAGCTGCTTTTCGTATTCTTCATTATCGTTACAGTTTGTCAAATTCAAAGGATCACAAATATTTGGAGGGATAATCACTTCAATAATCTCTTTTTTATGTTTTGGAGTAGGAAGGGGACTTGATTTTGGAGTCACTGCATTCATAGCACGATTTATTTCTTCATCTTGCATACTATTTAGATTTAAGGGATCACAAATGTTGCCTCCAAGCAAAAATTTTGTAGGAGGGATGATAACGCCTTCCTTCTTTCTACGTTTGTAGGGAGGAAAAGACTTTCCATTGCTGCAGAAGCTGCTTTGAGGTCGCTTTCTATGTAGCTGCTTGAAATAGCGACTGTCATCATGTTTATTGTGCTTTTTGTGTGAGATATTGAAAACCTTCCTAAATTTTTCGTTTTCTTTCTTGTTGTTTTGACTCACTTTTGGGGGACGATCCACTTGTACAGAGGACATTTTGCTGAATCTGAAAAATTATAAAAATAAAAACAACGTAACATATTGTAAACATAATATAAAAAAACATAATAAAAACAAGGATCCCAAGTGATAATATATAAAATGTTAATTTCTTTATATATATATGGAAAAATGAGGAGCATAGATACACTGATTAACTGAAAAGACATCGAAAGAAAGAGAAATTATATAAAAACAGCAACAAAATACTATCTAATTTGCATTAATTTAATTTGTATTACATAATCTTATGCAATTTTGTGATAATTTTGAATATAAATAAATACATACATAATGAGAGAGAAGAGAGAATCTTATAAAATGTGTTGTGATATAATAGAGACAAAATATTATGGAAAAAAGAATAGAATAATTGTTGTCATTTCTTAATTAATATAGAAATGTTATGTTATATTCTGAAACTATAAAAAAATTAATAAACAAATTTAAATACATAACTAAAATTATCTTGAATAAATAATTTAAATAAGAGATATAAATTTAATAAGTAATTATTAAATATTTTTGATGTAAATTATAAAATTAATTTTTTATAACAAAAAATTTTCATATAATATATATATATATATATATATATATAAAATAAAATGGAAAAAATATATATATATATATATATATATATATATATATTCTATTTTATTTTATTTTTAAATAAAATGTGATTAAAATAGAATCTAAATGGAAACGTAAAAAATACTGCTGATCAAGAAAGGAAATGCGTATATTTTTTTTACTAACACTTTCTACACTATTTCAATCTGTCAGCAAGTGCAATTAAAAAAATCTATTTATCTCATGCTTTCTACGATTGGGATTAACTGAATGTTCAGCATTTATTCGTTTATTAACACTAAATATTCTCCGGAAACTTTATTGCCTGAGAAGGAAGGTGGAAAAGGTAGGCTAAAAAAGACATCTAAAATAATAATTAAATAGTATTTTTCGTAGATTTTACATGCCGGTAGTATTCGGCATATTCGGAAAAAAACTATCTATCGTCCGCGTGGTGGCGCGCATGTGCCGGTGGCGCAGCGTAGTGCGCTACAGCGCTACTGTTGCCGCCGGTGCTGCCACCAGCCGCCATCGCCGTCGCCGCTGTCGTCGCTACCGACAGCACATCGTGAATTCGCCATATTCAATTTTACGGAATCATCTTTTCGTCAAAATTCACGCCGCCGATTACGAACACGTATGCTTACCTCGATAAACCAATACTCTCACTCACTTCTCTCTTCCAGTCGCTCGTACGACTATCTTGATGATAATCCTCTTGGTGCGTCTCGTTGGGAACTGCGACGACCATGTGACATCTACCCATCTACAATGGCGAATAACTGCTTCTCGAATGCGAGCGGTGACCGAAAGCTCGCGCCGCACCGCGACGCCATTTTCCATTAGGATCCACCGACAGGGTCGTATTAACAAATCACGAGAGACCCTGAAGGATTGACGGAATTGATGAAACTTACAGAAATATATTTCATTTTCAATTTATTACATTTTCAAATTATTTTAAAATTCCAAGAAAAACAATTTATCTTTTCGAAACGAATTACGCAGGATATAACATTGTGCGAGCTACATAAAAATAATGACCGTAATTTGAGAAACAACAGATTATTGTATTTATACTAATGTTTTACAATATGGTCGTAAGTCATAAGCCGTAAGAAATTAGTCAATTAGCTCGGATCTATAATAGATTTTTAAGCCTTAAACTATTAAGGAATGGACGAATCACAATCGATTATTCTTCTCGCATTTAGCTGTAATTGGTCAGTTTCGTGGCTTAAGACTTAAAACATCTATTGTAAATCCAGATTTATAATTGACTATGAAAAAAATAATCGACTGATTAATTTCTTACGGCTTGCGACCATATTGTAGAACAGGCTATACATTAGCTATAATCGTATGCCATAATCTATAAAAATTGATTAATCACAGTCATGTGTTTATAGCTTTGTAAAATATAAGCCAAAAAAATGGCGAAATTAAATATTGTACGAGACATACTCTTCTATAAAAGAAACAATAAAATATGATTAAACTTGATTATATCTGCTCCGAAAGTAATAGAAGCAGATAATTTTATTTATTATAATATAATATAATATAATATTTTTGAAAACAAAATCCAAAATTCGGCTGTAAAAATCTTTTATAACTTTGTAAGAAATATAAATTTAAAAAATTTTATATCAAAATATTGCTTCTACGAAATAAAATTATTATTAGAATATATATATATATATATATATATATATATATATATATATAAATTATAGCATGTACAGATTTAAGAACTGCGCACAATGATAGTACAAACTTAAAAGGCTGCGCATAATGGAAGAAATATTAAGAATAGAGAGAAATAAGTATTAAGATTTCATCTATTAGAATTCTTACGAATAAAGTCTATTAAAGGATTCTAGGACGAAGAGAAAAGCTGAAGAAAACAGTTTAGTAAGACCTCTGCTCCTCGAGAAGATTTTGCTAGATCGCAAAATCAGTTACACTTGTATTGTGACCTTGTGAAAGATTCGGAAATCCAATAGAGAGGAAATCCATACTCTTATAAGAAAAAGAAGAAGAACTTATCAGAAACCTGCAGTTATACTGCTATATAAGATTTCAAATAAGTTGAAATCTTAATATTTATTTCTAATTATTTATTGTTAATATTTCTTCCATTGTGCGCAGGGCCTTACAGAGTACACGATATATAGCCTGAAGTGTGTCATCTATCAGATAAGTCTAATGATGATCGAATTTTTGCAGCAATGTTAACATGAATGAAAAAAGTCGTGTTCACACTCGTGTAAACCCCGTTTAGTGTAACAGTGGCGCCTTTTCGCCTGTTAAATTGCCTCGATCGCGCTTTTATATATGCTCATTACAATCTTCTAAATCTTTCTAGAACATTGAAAAATCTCGGATCGATAGAATTTCGAAATTTGGTGAAGAATGGCCAAATATCGAGACAATCGCAATCGCGTAGATCATACAAAGCAAACAATACGATTATTCGAAGATCGGAATCGCAAACGTGACATCGTCGCGGAAGTCGCACGAACGATTCCTTGGGTAAGTTGGAATATAATCAAGTTGAGTTAAGTTTTATTAATTTTTTAAATCCAAATTGATTAATCCTCAATTTAATAAGTTAATTATTAGTAGATATAATTATTTATAGTTAAAAAATAAATTTTATCATATTTGGATACAAGAAGTCTTTCCTCAAAACTTTTGTATTTATCTACTCTTCGAGTTTTCAATATTATATCGAAATTTTTCAATAAAACATTACAATTGCGTTTAAATTAAATTAAATACTGTACATGTATACATGTATAAATAGATACACAATAGGCTCCCAAGCCAATCTATATAATGACATTCAAATGATTAAATAATGAAAAATGTTAATATTGATTTCGAAACTATTTTGATGCCATTTTAATGTCAGCTTGATTTTATTCTGCTCGCATTCGCTCAAAAATAATATACATTTAAAACAAATTTGAATAATCTTGATATTTCTCAATAATCCTATGCAAATTGAGATAATTTAGATTATAGAATAAAATCAATAATCATATATCAGATTGAAACGTTACAGATCTATTTTTATTTTTAGAACGAAGCGTGGAGTAGTTCCTCACATTCCTCTTACACATCCCAATTGTTCGTAATCTCTCCGACAGTAAAAAGCATCACGCCTGTACCTCCAAACGCTCCTATCAAACCGAGGAAACTTTTCTCGAAAGAGGGTTTGAAACCTAAAAAGCTTCGCTTTACAGACGAAGAAAAAGATGAAATAGAAGATGAACATAATTCTGAAAAAAGCGTAGATTTGTTGACAATGTTCAAACGGAAAAAAGAATTTTCGAAAAAACAAGGTGAATCAGGAAGATTAGATAGCGAAAACTTGAATACCATGTTGCAAAGTATGCGACTTGAGCTAGAAAATAAGGAGAATAGACAATATGGACAAGAACAATATGAAAGGAAAGCAAGTAATAATCGTTCTATTACAAAAGAACGTGCGAGAAATAATAATTCTTCCCAATCGTCAAAATTAAACTGCAGTCCGAAAGGTGAATTTGTACATTTCCGTATATAATCTGCTGGAAGATATTGATGATTACGATTATCATATTAATTATTTAATTATTATCATATTAATAATAATAATAATAATAATAATAATAATAATAATAATAATAATAATAATAATAATGACGATATGATGACAAGAATGATGATAATAATGATGATGAAATCAGTGAATTAATGAATTAATGAGTTTATTAAGTATTAAAAAGTTATTCAGTGTAATATCACAATAATAATTAAATTAGTATATTTGTAATTAATTGATCATTAGTGTAAATGTGATTATTAAATCAGTGTATATAAATAATAAATATATTAATTATATAAATGTTCATTATAATTGTTAGATTGCAATTGTTGTTGCGTATACTTGTCTATTTATCTATTTTATATCTAAGCCTAATTTCATCCATTGCTGGATATTAGCCTTTTCCAACTTTTTCCATTCTACATGGTCTTCGAAAGAAAAGAGTTTGGCGTAAAAATACATGTGATGAGTGTATCCACTGATATATATATATATATATATATATATATATATATATATATATATATATATATATGTGATATACATTTTATTACACGCCAAATTTGAATGGCAGTGGTAAAGATACTCTCGGAGAGACTTGCCATTGCCTTCCGGATGGTGGCAATCAAAATTTGATGTTCAGGAAAAATTTAAACTTTGAACACAGGAGAGCAATCATGCTATGTTTTGCGCCACAATCATCATATATATATACTCGTATTATATTAATCATAGAATTATGTTAATGATTAAATAAGTGTCATATTGTAATGGTGATTATTATGATTATTACAATGATGGACATATATACAAGAAAAGATTATAAAACATATAAAAGGATATATAATATATTTTCTTGTATGTAACAAGCTAATAAATTGTTATTACATTATAGTTTTTAAAAAAGTAAAATATGTAATACATATATATATTTATGTGTGTATATATATATATATATATATATATATATATATAATGAAAACATTTATTTTGATAATCAAACAATTATCTTGCATATGCAAGAAGGTAACAAATATTCATGTGTGCACAAACAAATGCCTTCTGGCTCCGACATCTTACGTACTTCGATATTGAAAAGTATATTCTAAACACTTTACTTTATATGTTTTAATATTGTTCACGAATAAACAAAAAACAAACTTGAATAACAAGATTTATAGTGTACAAAATATCTATCTTTTTGTTGGCAGTAAAAACGGATACAATAAGTACGTTGCAAAAAACGGATATAATAAATACGGATATAAAAATGAGTAAAGAAGATATATTATTATGGTTACAACCTCAAAGAGACATAGGTATATTCATCCAATGCTGTAGGAAAACTTGCAAAAAATGGCGATATTGTGATGATTTTCATGATCCTGTAGATGTACCAAAACTTTGGTATTGTAAAATGAACTCAAGTACGTGTTTACTACTATATTATGAATACATTGACACATATACAGGACACATGTTCATTTTAACTTTGCCATTAAAATGATTAAAAAGCGTTCTACAAAAAAATAACTTGAAATAAAACTTTTATTATTTTAAGGATCACAATCTGATAAATTGATTAGATTTCCAGTCTGGAGCAAGTGTTGGGATTAATCAAACTCAAGTTGATTTTTTCAAATAATTAAAAGACATTTTGTTACAGACTCGATGGATTTCAAAATAAGATTTGCATTGATTAAATTATCGGTTTGAAGCTTATCGATCATTGGGCCAAATTAAATCCAACTCGATTTTTTAAATATAGGAACATCTTATAATATTATTCATTCTCAAAAAATTTAATCCATCAGATTAGAGCCTTCTCAAAATATCTAAATATTTTGTCTTTAGTTATTTTTTCGTAAAATTTTTTAGTTATTTCGACAGCAAAGTTAAAAAGGACACTTTGTATATTAATTGATACATATATACAATATTAAGTTATATTATATTTTATTACCAAAAAGATTTCATTTAAAGTAATTAATATTATATATAATTATAATGAAATATACACAACAGTACAATTTAATATGATATCTAATATATAAATAAAGAATTAAATATAAAAGACATGTATCATATAGATAAAACTATTGCTTCTTGTTTCGTACCGGAAGTGCCAAAAATGGAGGCAGTAGAAGAAGACTTAATAGAAAATAAATACAATTGCGGAAGTCTTGTATGGGCTCATATGCATAATTATCTATGGTGGCCTGCAATCGTAGACGATTGCCCTGAGAACTTACGATATTATGAATTAAAAGAATCATCAATAATCCCTGTAAGTTCCAAAAAATATAAATACATATATGTAAAGTAATTAAAATTTTATTTATTTAAATACATTTACATTTATTTAATAAATTTAACATTTTTAATTTTTAATTAATTTAATTAATTTCTTACAACCAGATAACATTTATGTTGCATAAGATATCTAAAAGACGTCTTTTAGATGACTTGTATTTAAAAGATGTCTAAAAAATCTTTTAGATATCTTGCAACATTATATGTATATTATCTGGAAACTTATTATAATATAATGAATAATGCTTGTGTAGGTAAAATATCATGTGACATTCTTTAAAGATGATATTATTCAACATGCTTGGCTTAATCCTAGAAGTATTAAAGCTTTTGTAAAATATAAGAAAGGAACTATTATGAAAAAGGTATCACATCATATTTATTTATTTATTTATTTACTTATCTAAAAGATTTAAAAATATTTAAGATTATTATCATTCGATTTTCATTAATTTATAATATAATAATATATATATTTTCTTCTATCATTTTATTATATTCTCTATTATTTTTTTCTTTGGATTTTTATTTATTCGTTTTATTATTTAATTAAAATGTTCTATTTAATTGTTTAAATAGAACAAATTTTACAAAATGAACGATAAGAAACCGCTAGAAAAAGCTTATACTTTGGCACAAAGCGCAATTCCATTATCGATATTCGAAAGATTGCAAAGATTTAGTTATATTTCGCGCCTGAAAAATATGCGAGAATCTGTAAGTCAGTTCGATGAGGAGGAAGATAATGAAATTCCTCCTACACCACCTCTAAAACGTATAACTTTAAAGGAATTTTGTTTAAAAAATAGACATTACACACAAAACAAGTTTTTATAAATTACATTTCTATGAATATATATTTATCTTTTTGTATTTTGTGAAAACAAATTTTATAGATATTTAGTTTAAACCGTTATTAAAATTTTAAAGTTTTATATGTACATTAATTGTAATACATATATGTACAAAATTATATGTTCATTATTTCTTAAGAATTATGACAATGACTCATTATAGGTATATCTTAAGAAATAATGAACATATAATTTGTATTTTTTAACTATAATAACAATAACACTACTATTACTTGTATTTTCTATTGGTATTTAATAAAGCTCTTATATGTATTATATTAATTATATTTCATCTTTGTTTCTTTACTATATGCGATGATGTTCTATTTAGTATTTTAGTGCGTTTTTAGGGAGATATGCTTCTAATACTATTAATTGTATTATTCTATTTATAATTTATTAGATGTAAAACAAGGATAGAATGATGCAAATAACGCTAATAGCGTCTTCCCAAACATATCTCTAGATAGTAGCGGTGGCGTAAAGATGGCATAAAGCTTTTTAAAGCGATTTTGGACCTACTAACCAAATCTTATATCAATAATACTAAGCGTTTATTGGACTACAGACAATTAAATCGAAATGGCGATCGAAATAGCCAATAGGAAGGCTGTCGACATTCTGCTATTCGGCTCAGATCAAAAGAATACGCTACTTTGGTAGAAGTCTAGAACTTTAAAGCGGCCTGCTTGTCGCGGCGCGCGGCGCTTGGAATGGGAAAAACCACGATCCGGATTCTGGTAATCATATATCGATAATAATGAATAATAATAATTTATAAGAGCGAATACCCAATATTATTAAACATCGATATAAAGATAATACGTAAAGTAATAAATAAAATGATAAATAAAAACAAACAATACAAAACATTTTTTAATTTTTCAATTCTGTCAGATAGCGTTTAATTGTATGTAAAGCATATATTATTTACATTTTAATTCTAGAAAGAGTAAAAAGAGAAGAACACGTTTAAAAAATAAGAAATCTACTTTATCGATATAAAACCGACAGATTACCTCATTCATGTATATACGTAGTTCTTAATGAGAAATGTAGGACAGAGGGCGAAACTTGAACATGATTGAATTGTTCTAACAATGTATTACACCAATGAATTAATTCTCAAAGCAAATCATAAATTATCGTAAAAAAAAGATAAAAACGCGCCGCTATGATAATGTTGGAAAAATATATAAAATTTAGAAGTTTTTTAAAAAATTATGAAGAAGGGAAAACGATGGATAATATTATAAATAGATATATTTAAAAAAGACATAATTAATTTTATAGAAAATTATATTAAATAATAATATAGTATATAAAGAACTGAAAAGAATTATAATAAAGAATTTGGAAAAAAATTGAAAAAAGAGATCATCTTAATTCTTATATATTTATATATTTTAAAAGTTAAAAATTTTAGTGATATATCTAACTGAATGTTCCTAGACAACAAAAAGTGTCTAAAATCAGGTCATAAGATGTTTTATGCTTCTGATGACTTATGTCATAATTTTAGACTTTGTGTTGTTTGGGTTATAATTTGCAACTTGGGCAACATTGTAATCCTTTAAAAGTGACATAAGAATGATTACAATTCTAAAAAATTATAATTTTGCAAATTTGTTTAGAAGCGCAATAGTAACTATAATATTAAATTAACATCAAGTTATTCTATATATATATGTATTAGGTAATTGAGGTCACATATATGGATGATTTTTTTCTAAATACTAAATGGAAAATGATTGTATCTGAAAACCAAAAATGTAGTTGCGATATATTTTTTATTGGTGCTATCGATATGCTCATACATAGAGCATATATTAGCTCGTCGAACAACGGTGAGACGCGGTATCCGCTGACGTCATGATGACCCGGCGCGACCCCGGTGAACCCCGGCAGCGATATTAACATAGCGATTTACAATTGCTTATACGCGCGTACAATCGGTTGGTTTCCGCTCATTGACTCTCTTTTCGCTTATCTATTTCGCGTTTTAATAAGTCCGTTATTAAACGATTTGCAAATAAATATATTTGTGCGCGAATAAATATAAACTATGGGGTTGGTTTTGTTACATGTGAAATTTCGCATTTCGTTTATCAACGACATAATCTAATTTTAATCTCTAAAATTACGAAAAGGAAAACACATCAACACAACTCTTAATTAAATTTGTGAAATTGAGAAAATTTTTTTCATTTATAAAATTTCGAAACATTAATTAAAAATTCTTTTTCTGAAATGTAATTTTCCATAGAAACGAAAATTATATGTTACGACAATCTAAGGCACACAATCTAAGAGCCACGCCCGTTTATGAAGGGAATGGCCAAACGATGTAGAAGAGGTCCTCTCTTTAACTATCTTTCTCTCTTTTTGCTATCGATCCTCTATCTATGGCACTCCCATGTTTGTCAACGACCTACGCCCCCATCATCACACAGTTCCCAAACTATATAGCTATATAATCAATCCTTCTAAGATTCCATTATAATTTCCGTAGAATTCAATTTTTTTCTATACGTTACGCAAAAATAAAATACATTATAATAATGAGCATTATATAATAAAGATTACAAGATAAGATATATAACATCGAGAATTACATTTATGCGAGTCTCCTTTTAAAAGATTTCTATTCGTTTTTTTCTTTCATAATTCTTTTTTTAATAATTCATTTTGTATACCTTCATAAGAAAATCATTTCTTTACTATTTTGCTTAAGGACCGAAAATTGATTGTTACGCCATTGGCAACCGCGTTGATCTCGAGCGAACGCGTTTACAAAGCGTAATAAAAAAAAGGGGAGCTAATTATAGTTGCGGTCTATCTTGGAGAACCGAGGGGACGAAAGAGAATATAACGACAAAATGAAAATGAAAAGTACTTGTGTGGTAGAGAAGGGGAAGGGAAGAGTGTAATCTTTCGAGTGTCGCGTATCCCATCAGGGAAGGGCCGTATGAAGCAACTTTGAAAGCACTCGCACTTGTCTTTCATGCGTTACATCATCTTCGACATATCTTTTATATAATATTGTCATATTTTACATTTCTCTTAAAAAAAAGAAATCTTGAAAATTTTTGAAAAATCTTATCAGAAAAGAAGTTAAAATTATATTAAACATAAGTTTTGTTCTTATTTTCTGAACTCAGATTATCGTCTCAGATTATTATTATTATATGATTATCACTTCAAATTAATTTTAATGTATAAACGTTCTTATCTAAATTAATACTAATTTTTGGTGAAATTATAATAAAACAGTGTAGAGCATAATTAATTCACAAATTCATATAATTAAAATGAATGTAACGTGACAAATCAATTTTTTGAGACAATGATGAAATAATGAGATTCCGAACGTAGAAATCTCAATCTTATGCTTGCCTAGCAACACGATTTGAAGTCGAAGTCACGGGAGCATGTGATAACGAGACGCGTGTACCCGGGCGAGCATATCTCGGGTTATCGACTTTTTTCGGTGACAGTGAGTAGCGAATGAGCGTAGAAAGTGTATAAACTATGCGAAAGATATCAACGCATGACCACGTTGGACCACAGGTCATCGAGCAAGAGATAGATCCGAGACGATCCGCCATCAAATCGAATTGAGCATTTTTTATTTCAAATATAATCCAAGTATAATATATATAAGCAGGCATTATTATAAATAACAAATAAATGTTAAAGTTACACGCGCGTGTGAGTAAATAAAATTAGTGTGTAAAAAATAAAAATATTACATCGAAACAATATATATATATACATATATATATATATATATATATATATATATATATTCATTCATAGAAAATTGTTTTTATTGTATAAAAGAAATATTTGTTCCACAGAAATAATTTCGTTGCAATCTCACGCACGCATAATTAACATGAGATAAAGATTCTGAAGGTTCTCTAACTTTTCGATAGCTACCTGCAGGAGAAAAGAAGAAAAAAAGAATAATAGAAAGAAGAAAAAAAGAAAAAGAAAGGAAAAATTAGAAACAAAATTCGCTCTTTAAATGCTACTTCGAAAACTACTAAGAATATGGCGGTCAATGCCATCGTTTGGCTACTATTAGCCGAGATGCCTGGTATATATTTTCGTCGTGGCCTACTAATACACTTTATGAAGTAAGTCTCATCTTGATTCATTCCTCTGTAGGCTCTAATAATTCAGAATATAAAAAATCCTATTATGTGCCAAAGAAATTAGCAATAGTCTCATAAATTTTAACGTATCGATACAATGATAAACAATGATTGGAAATTCGAAACGGGACATATGCTGTGTTTCCTTTAAATTATATTAGTATTAAGACAATTTAAAGCTTTTACGTTTGTGCAAGCCTATTTTCATCACATATATGTCTCGCATATAAAATTGATTAATACTTTCTAATACTCCTCTTAATATTAATATATTATATAACAAATTTGAAACTAGTAATAACGATAGAAATATGTCGTTTCTTGTTACATTTCTGCTAAGAAAACAATTATTTATTGAATAATACATCATTATTGGGATTAAGTGATTGCGAATATCGATATCTTGTAGATATACATATATAAGTTATAAAAATTAGGAAAGTGCAGTATAAATGTAATAATTTCCTCTAACATATTGTTAAAAAAAAGGATGTATTACAAACTGTGATCAAAAAATCTATTAATCGTTATTAAAATCGTAAATTATAAAATATTAGTATCACTCTAGGATATTAATATTATTGTAATGTTTGTTAAATATATATATTTTTTTCTGTCAAGGATATTATTTCTGTCAAGAATTGTCCATTTGAGTTTTTTACATCTTGGCAATTTATCGACAAGGTTTTTAAACGGTTTCTGTACATGGTGTGACGATAGGTGAAGTATTACGAAATCACGCGCGCTTCCATATATTCATGATGAATACAGTCGCTCGCATAGGAAAAGTGCATTTGCATGTGAACAACGGGTCTCTTCGGGTCGGCAAATATCTGACTTTGTTTAACGTACAATTAATTTCGAGCTTAAAGTATGTTCTTCCATAGTAGTAAGTTTTTAAAAAGAGAAAAGTATCTGTTGTCTATCCTAACAAGTAAATTATTATAAACAAAATATTTTCGTAAGTTTGACATTATTTTTTTCAAAAAAAAAATTAAATATAACTTGAAAAAGAACTGAAATAATTATTATATCATCTTTTATCTGCTTGCAAATACAAAATATAACATGAAGCAACTTGATATGAGTTTTATATGATGATCTTTACACATATTATCCATCATTCTTGCTCTGCGCATCAAATTTGTTTTGCTGTACTGTTATCACTGAAGCCTCTGGCCCTATTTCGTAAGAAGAACGAACGATGAATGCGTCGTTTTGATAAATTTTTTTGAATTTAGGTTACAGGGTAGCATTACGGGGTTGTCGGGGTCGGAATAGGTCGATAAGATTATTGACGTTAAACGGTATAAGTACATCGGTTATGTAAAATGATAATATGACGAAAACGAGATTCTAGGTCGACAAAATGACACGTTAATATAAAATCAGACTCCTTAAGATTTAATGTAAAGACTGCTTGCTTAAACGGAAAAAGGTCTTTTATTGCAAAATGTCTTTTACTGCTCTATTGTTTGTCTTCTACTTTAAACATTTTTATTTTATTTTATTTTTTCATTTTGTTGCATTTTATTTCTCATTACGCTTTCATTTTTCATTTTTTTATTTTACTCTATCTTATTTTCTTTCATTACTTAATGTAACTATTTTATTATAATTCAATAATTAATTTAACTTTACGCTTCATTTTCCATTTGTTCTCATTTTGCATTTGTTTTCTACTTGATTCTATTGTATGTATAATAAAATATATACATTTCTTGGAACGTGGAATAATCAGTAACAAATAACAACTGAAAGTACCGAATGTCAACTTTCGCTATCTCTTTGCCACTGTTTGCTTTTACCCCGCGTGTATCGTTCAATCATTTATTCGTATTGGTCACGTGATTGACATGACGACGATTAGCTGTAATCGAAAAGCAGAATATTTGAATTTCAAAATCTATTACACACATATATATATTTATAGATATAATAATTCTATTTTTGAGCACTCTGTTTTTGTTATTCCATTCTGCATGCAAATTAAAATAAGTTTTACCAATAATTGAAGCCTTATGATAAGAGTCCTACGACACTGGGCGGTCCTGCGTATGTATTTAATTATTGGAACGCACGCACAGCGATCCTGCAAGAAAGCATGTTTAACCTGCTGATCAAGGGGCGTGGTGACATTTAGATGTCACATATACACATAAGTAATATTTAGACGCAAATCATCATAATAAAAATTAGAAACGCTTATTATATATATTATATGTATATACACGGGTGTTCACGCGCACACACACACACACACACACACACACACACACACACGCGCGCGCGCGCGCGCAACAATTATTTTTTTTTTCCAAAAATAAAGTTGTCATGGAAAAGCAATAAAATATGAAAAAATGAAATGTGAAAATCCGTTATTCTCCATAGAAAATTTCACAAAGGATCTTTAAAATATGCCAAATAATTTAATAAATTATGAAATAGCAAGCAACACCAATTTTAAATATGCTTAAAGAAATACAAAAAGCTTACGCTACGCATTCAATACAATTATAAGCAATTATTTTCATTTAAAAAATAAACATTTGAAACGCAATTTTTCAGAAAAATGTCTAATAAAAAATATATGTATATTTTTATGCCATATTAGACCATGTGCAACTATAATAGTAACACTAAACTAGTGTTATACTAGAGTATAACTAATTCAGTAGAAACAGTATGTTTAAAAAAAACTCCATTTACAGCGATGTGTTTGTAGTATAAGTTAATGAATAAATACGCAACGTAATAAATATAATATATTGTTATAAAATATAGTATATGTATTACTATGGCCAGAATCAGAGATGCAAACCGGTTCTGAAGCGGTGAACCAACCCAAATTTGGATGAATCAAAAGCAAACCCTAAACGGAGTTTCGACTAACTTCACTTAGATTGCTTCATTTTCTTCATGAATTAAAATCATTTTATTTATAATGTTTAATATGTCGATAATAAAAAAAAATTATTATATTATTCTCATATAAGTTTATTAATAACTTACTAATTTTTTTCAGTATATTATCAGCAAAATATATTTTCTTTCAAAAGCGTTACATAATAATTCATTATTACTATTATTATTTATTCGTATAATCTTAAATATATGAACGAAATCAAAACTAGGGTATAAACATATTGTAATTTTGAAATGATTAAAAATGTGAGCAAAATTTGGAGAAATCTAAAATAATTTAAAAAATAAAATTGAAACAGCAGAAGAGCGTACAAACATTTTTTTATTTTTTCTTTCGAATTGCTAGGAATTGGAAAAATGCATTCCGCCTCCATGTCAGGACGGAATATTTAACAAAATATGTTTCAAAGGATATCGCGCCTTCGATTCTCTTAACGCGTGTACACGATGGCACGTAAATGCAGTCATTGCCCCGGCTCGCCAGGCCGGCCGGCCGCCACCTGCGCCATTCACGGCCAACCAATCCTCGCGTCGCCGAAACCGCGTGAGACACCGGCTCTTCCCCTTACCTCCCTTTGGCCTTTGCCTTTGCCTTTGCCATGCCAACATCGCCAACAGGCAACACGCCGGACCGCGGCATTCGCGGCGCGGCGCGGCGCGACGCGGCGCAACTCGCCTAACTCGCCTTCTGGAGTTGTAGTTCTGAAGTCTCGATTCTCGACATGCTTCCGCGCGCGCGATTCCCCTATGAACAACATAGGCAACGTAGCGCAGTAGTGAAAGAGTGCGGTAACGGCGCGCCGCGATGGGACCGATGGGGGTAAGTTACGACGGTCACAGCACTCTGGTGGGGACGCGCGCAATACGATGGAAGGGGAAGTCGACGGTGCGTTGCCAGCCGGCCAACGCACAACGCGGCCGCTCAGTTCGCTTCGATCGACTGAAGCATGTGGGTATCGTTTGTGTTTAGTCGGTTTTTTTCCCTTCTCCTCGCAGTCCTCGCCTCACCTCGTTTCTCTTCATTTTCCTTCATCTTGTCTCTGTTCGTTTCGTTCATTTCTATTTGTCTCGTCTCGTTTCTGATCGTTTCTATTCGCCTCGTATCATTCCTGTTCGTTTCTATTTGTCTTATTTCGTCTCGTCTCGTCCCATCTCGTCTCACTTCGCATTCTTCGTTTTTTTTTTTCGCATCTTCATTCATGGCGTAATGTTGAATTGTAAAATACGTAAGTAAACGAAGAGAAACTAGTAATATTTTTCCCTCGTCGAACTTTTGGACGATTAACGAGTGTGAGCTTTCTATCTTGGAGTTTAGCCTGATCCGCTGCCAAGGCCTCTCTGTCTACCCTCCTCTCTTCCTCCATCGCTTCTACCTTCTCTCTTCTACCTCTTCTTTGCTCCTCGCCATCTTTCTACCTCCTCCTCTTGGATATCGTGTGCTACACGCTTCCGGCTGACAGTGCGCTTTTTAGGCCTGCGCGCGCGACTCGCGCAATGGACGTCGCAATCCCCTCCCTCCCTTCCTCCTCACCTTCCTTCCAGCGTGACTCTCGATGAACCACAAATCTCCCCGACAAGCGAAGAGGGTGGAGTCCGTCGCGGACGTTTCATACGAGATCGCGAGGCGTTCATGATACAACGACGACAATAATGATGATGATGATGATGACAACGACGACGACATCGACGACAATGACGACGACGACAAACGAGACGCATATCTGGGTGTATCAGACTTCATGCACCAAAGGACGGGCGCCATGTCGTTTTCCTCCTCGAGCAACCGACCTATCGATCTTCTTCAGTGGCGTAATGTGTGCGCACAACTGTTTGGTAAATATCCTACTCTTTGTCGTCAGATAAAAGAAGGTTGTGACTGGAGCCGAAATATAAAATTTAAATGGTATTTGCTGCCCAAACGAGAGTGATTGCGTTCAACCGAAAAAACAGCTTAGCAACACTGTTGCAAGATTCTTCAATATAACTGGTTTATACATTTAGATTCAGTGAGGAATTAAGAGCAAGAACCAATCATATTAAAGAATCTTACCACAGTTACAAAGCTAGTTTTCTGTTGAACGTAATTAGTTTACATACATTTTTCTTATAATTTCGAAGTATTTACTTCTAGTTTCAAATAGATTAATTATTTCTTCTTTCTTAAATAAATTTTCTATTTCTTCTAAGTGTTTTACCGCAATATAAATCGCGCATTTCGAATATATCTGTTATTACATGTATAGAAACGAATTATTCTTTTTAATAAACACTCTTTGCAGCACAATAAATAATAAAACAGTAAAAATAATTTTCTTTTTATTTAAAACTTAATTTATAAATTTCGAAGTCATGTACATTAATTTTATGGTAATCGAATAAATTGTCGAAACAGCTTATAATTTATTTAAAAATTTTTATTGATTAAAATTATTTGCTTTTGAGTTTGTGTCTTTGATGATAAGAATATATCAATAGCTATTGAGCTAAGAAAAAATATTTTACACATTTTTCTCGTATCTTAAAATAAACGTATTACGCGTCTAAAGATAAATTTAGAAAGTCATTTGAATTTTTTAAATGTGAATTTTCTGTTACTATCTTGGATTCCAATAGATTATCTTTTAAATTATAAAAAGTAAATTATTTTAAATGCTATTTTTTATTCACTTAAATATGTATATATGTGTGTGTGTGTATATATATATATATATATATATATATATATATATATATATACA
>Ga0157364_1000095_pt1 | contig 37414 bp, 17 predicted proteins | sample AttsexASBM2_FD_111476 | JGI IMG/M metagenome (GOLD analysis project Ga0157364, IMG submission 111476) | Fungus gardens microbial communities from leaf cutter ant in Ribeirão Preto, State of São Paulo, Brazil - Atta sexdens ASBM2 | ecosystem: Host-associated > Fungi > Mycelium > Unclassified ...
TATATTTAAAATCTCATCGTTTCAATACAGATGATGACGTTTATAATGATATACTGATAAATGATATTTCTCTTAAAAAATTTTTTTAAATAATTGTTTTTATTCCTGCTGCGTTGAACATTACAGCATTAAAAAAGTAGATAAAATATATGGTATGAAAATATATACATTATATTTCGCTTTCAATCTCGCAATGTAGCGCTTTAAAGCTACATATTACAAACGGTCTCCGTACTATTACACACTTTGATTAATCCCCTGTGACGTTTATACAAATCAAATGGAATTCGAAACATCAGTATTACGCTAAATACATTTCCTTCATAATGGATGTTTCATTTACGATGTACTTACGTGATGTATTATACAAATTAAATACAGTATTTTGTTACATTACTAGTGCGATAAATTGCACTACTTACGCATGATTAATAGGCGCATATTTCACGAAGTTTATCTCCCGCAATCTTCTTGCCAAATAAAAAGAAGGAATCTTAAGGCAAAATACATCAGCATCGATAACGTTGTGTGATTAGCGTGAATATCAATGAGCAGCCGAGCGGAAATCAAGTCGAGGCGAACCTTCATCGTTCGCCGGATGCGATTTGATGAATCTTGTTCATTTCTCAACATCAACGTCATGTTTTCAGTACCTTCCTGGTATAGCTTTAGGTCTCAATCATACGGTAATCAAAATCCAAACATTTTCACGAGCGATAGGACGCAATGAAATATTGTTCATATAAATCAGCCGGCGCCTCGCAGTCGAAACAAACTTCTTTGGTGATTTGGGAAATCGTTAAGAAAGATTCATTGCGCTCAGAACATTATATTTTCTATAATATTAACTATAATATTAACAGAAACATGAAATTTCACACATTAATAATTCTATAGAATATTTTATTGTACATATGGATGATTTTATGAAACGTGATATTGTCAACATATTGAAAGTTATGTTTTATTTTGTATTATTTAACTCGTGACTTGCAGCGAATCATCTGTCAAAGTGTCTATCAAATAACCATTACAACGCAATATCAAATCATTGAAAATAAATAAACAATTAGTTGTGCAAACGTAATAAATGAATGCTCTCAGCATTGTCGCTCAGCATCGCCATTGCGGTTGTATCGGCTGCTCCACTCGCGCTCCAATTTCTCCCTGAGGCTGTATCATTTTGATTACATTAAGCATACTCACTCGTGTGAATTCCGCAATTAATTATGATCTTGCATACGCGCATTAAGTAACATATGGAACAGATTCGAGGATTACTTTGAGCACAGCGATAGAGCGAAATGTTGAAATTTTATCGGCATAACGCATTACGTGTCGACAGCCTCACATATCTCTCCCCGATCTTTCTCTCCATCTTCTTTGCTCGTTCGCATGCGGATGGATGGCGTTTCACGAGTGAGATCAAATTAGATATTGATACGGCTGTATAGGCGCGTCATTGCGAATTCGAACTCACGAGATATTGAGGATTGCTTGGAGAATCGGCAGATGGGAGTTTAGGATAACCGCGTGATCCTTAGGGCAAAGCACGAGCAGAGATGAAGGCAGGCAGGTATGAAGAGGGAAACCAAAGTCGTACCCGACAAGAGGGTGCTCGGCTCTGGAAAATGACCTGTCAGTCGTGACACGATCTTTTTCTTCTTTTTCGTTCCAGTTCTATCTCTTTTTTTCTTCTTTTTTTTGCTTGCTTATCTCTTATTTATCTCTTACTGCTAGTACATCACTAAACTGGCATCCCTATAGCTTTTATTCAAATTTTTAATAGATCGATGATTCCTTTAACCGTTTATGCTTACTTTATTAAGAAAAATGTTTAAAGAATAATTATATACAATAATATTCATTCTTCTTTTATGTACGGATGATGCACTTTTCAGTTTAGTGTGCATTCTGTTACATTTTTGGCACATAACAAATGCACGAAAAATGTAGTAAATGTTGGATAAATTTTTCTGTACATTTTTAATAATATTCAACGTTTTATTTCTTAACTCTGTAGTCATACATATAGGTATGTGTCACGATAAGAATATATTTGACATAGCCATCTGCGTGATCCCAAAAAGACTAGTCAAGATCACATAAATAACAGTCAAATAACAAATAATTAAAAAAAGAGCGTGAAAATACGTATAGTATCACTTTGAAATATGATATATCGTCAATAAAAACGTAGGTATATGCTAAATGTATTTGCCTCAAGATCGAAAAAATGGTCAATATAATCGACAATGTCTTTACTCCAAAAAATTATGGCTTAGTTATGTCAAAAGTTAAAATTATAGTATTTTTAACGAGTATAAGATTATCTATCTCGGATAATTAGTTTACGTGATTGAGTGATAGAAGTAAAATTTGATTTGCTCCGTATGTCAGTCTCTGTATCATTTAAAGTAGAAATTATATATGTAAATTTAAAATCACACAATGCGACAATAATATTGCTTATTACATATAAAAAATTGTTTATGAAAAATTTGACATAAATTGATACTAAATTAATTATTATTACATTAATAACAGCGCAAAAAATAACCGAAATTATTATTAATAAACGTTAATAGGTATATTACGTAGCTTTACGTTACTTAAATTATTTGATTAAATTATTTGTCATTCTGTGATTTTAATTTAAAGATAATAGACATATAACTTTATTTATAAAAAAAATATCTCGCAAAGTTCTGATGCTCGTTTCATGCAATTTTTCTTTAACGTATATTTTGTGCATGAATATACAGCGTGGTTTAAGGGGAAGCCACCATATACATGTCGCAGCGGATACTGACACGTTGTTTACGTTATACGAGCCCGCACAGATATTGCGTCAAGTTGAACGCGCCACCAAAGTTTTCTCGCAGTATCCACCTCCATTGCACGGGATAGAGCGAAGGCTGGAATAGAGTTGGGGGATGTGAGAACGCGAAAGAGTCGATTCGCAATACAGTAGTGTGCTCGCCAAGAAAGAACAAGGCGGAAGGAAGGCAGAGGTGTAGACGACGCGACGGTGTGGAAGCCAGTACAAACCAAAGGAATATGAGTCCTACGTACGTCGCGCTCGTTACAAACTTTGGGCGGCAACGTGCATGCGTGTTATTACATACCGAGCCTTAACCGTAAGCTCTCAAGTCAAACATCGTCTGGTGAGGCGCGTTGCGCGATAACACTACCAAGTTTTAAATTACTTTTCAGACGCGTGACGTACGTGACTGTACTACGCGGATATTTGTAATACGCTTTCGGGATCGCGGAAACCGCGAAAATCCTGCTTGCGTGTGTGTTAAAATGATTTTTGATCCGCATCACGTTTATAAATAATTGATCAAAACTTATAATTATAATTCATATCTCGTTGAGAAGACATGCAAAAATATATATTTATATAATTACACGCTTTGCCTTTCCTCTTTTCCTCAACCATATCTATAATATACCTACGATAATATATTAAAATACGATAATATATATTAAAATAGTAATTTTCTCTTCGTAAATAAAAGTGTTTAACTAATTTTTTAAAAATTATCGAAAAGGAACGGAAATCGATTATATAACATATTCGCAACACACGGTTTGCACAATTTATTTACAAGTTTATTTGTATTTTTGATTAAGGGCCCGTAGGTATTGCATTAACGAATCGAGCGAACAGAAAACATAATCATTCGACACCTGATGAAGCGTGTCATTCGTGCTGTTATTCGATTTCGCGGTGACGCGTGATTCTCCATAAATGTCATCCGCCATCAAAGTACGGTTACGCGCGCGGGGGACTCCTAATGAAATTCAAAAACTTTAATGTATTTCACTTAGAGCCATCAATATTAGCCTACACCAGGAAGAGGGATGAATATACGGTGCGACGAAGTACTTCGTAAGTACGACGTCGCATCTCGACCCCCTTGAGTTCGATATTGGAATATGATGTAGCTGTCAACTTCACCTCGAATAATAATCTTTTTTCCGACGAGATATTTAAATTGCCCACCATCACAGGGCCATTGCTTCTTGCCCGTCGTTGATGCCGCCGATGGACGCCGTGATACCGTGGGATTGGGGACAAATCGAGATGGAGATGGAAAGGACGGAAGCACAGTCTAAGGGACTTTGAGTGAATATTGAATGAATGAATGGAACAGGACATTCTAAGATGTTTAAAGAAAACCGCGCTTTGTACGCAACTCGTCACTGAATCCCAAATATTCTTCTACGTCATTACAAGAGTATATAATTTGTAAAATTGCTGGGTGAATTGAGACGTGAATATTTCGGATTATTTACTAGTAAAGAACTTCTATTTGCGGAGGGAAAGTACTTCTATTTGCGGAGGGAAAATGACTGTTTTTGTATATTACAGTGGGTATATTACGGACGGGGAAAAAGAGCACAAAGGAAATCATGTAATTGAATAATATATGCATATCTACAATTTTCCCTATCTGGAAGGAAGGGAAGTTGCTCCCTTCTATAATTTTATGCTATTAAAGAATCGAGAAAATGGCACGATAATAATACAAATAATATCATTATTGCGTGCAATGAAACTATGTAAGACTAATGGAATTGTACATTTTAGATAATATAAAAGCCTGGAAAGGGTATTTTATTATTCAATTGCTATGTAGAATAACATTGGGATAACTATATAACATTCGAATGATATTCTATATTACTGTATAGAATAGCATTCGGATTTTAAATTTACATCGTTTAAAATTTAAATTTGTTTGTTTATAACGTACATCCATTGTCATCTCGATTATTGTTTACGAACTATAATTTGGAGCAAACAAAGGCAAGCACACGTTAATGATATATATTGTATACATGTTAAAAATATATATTGTATATTGTATGAAAGTAGAGTACACTTAAAATTTATTAAAAATTATAATCTTATTTGATTACACATTGCGATATTTCGGTTAGAAAAGAACTTCTATTTTTAAATTAATTATTCGAAACTCAGATACCTAAATATTTTCGTAAAGTAAAAATTGTTAAAAAAATTTATCATCAAGTTTTTAAAATGATGGATAAAGGTCTTTTAATAATTCTTTTAAGTAAAACATTAAGATTCTATTCTATTTATTCGCTTTATAAAGTTGTCCATTAAATATTCATTAAATATCCGTTTATGCAAACAGTTGAACATTTTCGATAATTATCGAATAGCACGACGAGAAATAATCGTTCGTAGCTGTCGTAAGATGTGCAATGACAATTTAGATTGTCTACGAAAAGACCCTGCCAGCACTTGAGGGTCCGCGTGGCTTTTCATTTCCCTCCGATGTAATGCTTGGTGATAAAGAGACGTTAATAGGAGTAAGTCTACGTTCAGTTCTCGCCCTTTGTCTAATAAAACGGCAATCACGCACCGTAATGTTCCTTTCACTTGCATTCGCAAATACTCGCGCCGGAGAATTTTCCCCCGCTCTTGACACCACGGCTTTGCCGGAGCTTAACAAAAGCTGTTCATTCCTCATTCCAGATTCTTTTTCCACGTAAACATCGCTTGCGAGGAAAGTTGTAGAATCAACGCAAACTTTGCAAACTGTAATGTTCGTGTAATGATTTCTAATTTTGTTAGAATAAATGTCGTAACTGTAGAATTGTAGAATAATAAATGTAATAATTGTTGAATTTATTATTGATTAACTGACATAAGAAAAAAAGAAATACAGAGAATTGAGAAAATTTTTATTTCTTGCAATTAATTTTCTTCCTAAAAATATTTGTCTTAGTGACATTTTCACCTTCATCATTAAGTGTTTACAGATATGCTTTGCCTATGATCAATGTAAAGTCGTTGTGCAAGAGAATTTAAGGCGCTCCACGAGATGCAAAATATTAGCCGGTGTCGCCCTTAGAGATTTCGCGGCCGATTGGTACGTCAGGATCGATAACATTCTTACATGTCTCACAAAAATCGCACGATTCGCATTTGCTGCTCGCTAGATCCACATCGTTTGCGACAGCTTCGCAAATACGCGTGTATGTACTTTCGCAATAAATTCTTAACCGTAATATAAACAGACTTTCGATTTCACGCCAAGTGTCAGTCGGAAAGCAGATATGATTTTCAAATAGATTTACCGGAAATGTATGCCCCCGTAAGAAGCTGTTTTACTTCAAATTTACGGTTGAACGATTTATGTAAAGATTGAAAAAATTTCAATGATGATTATTAATGACAATGCAAGATTTACATTTATCATTCCCTTACAATAAATTATCTATCCATCAATATTAAATTAGTGAAATGCTTAATTATTGAATGTGTGTGTGTGTGTGTGTGTGTGTGTGTGTGTGTGTGTGTGTGTGTGAATAATTTATTATTGTCGCGCGAATTTTTTCGAGGTTATTACTGAAAATTAGAAAACGTTCATTAATTGTATTAGATATTAAGTATTTCGTGTATACGTTAAGCCGTTGAGTTTGCAATGCTTTAATTATGCTCCGTATCCTGTAATCCATGCTTAATATCGGACGTCGGGGCGCAGAAGTTTAATAATCATGAAATCTCGTTCAACACCATGGCTGTGTTTTCCTGCTTACCTAGGTATTAAGGCGTAACGTCTTCTGGAAGTAATATTACAGGCTGAAAACTTCACGACAGCCTGAAAATTACTTCACAGAGATGTGACTCGCAGGTTGCAGCAAATAAAATTGTATCCTGAACGAGACGTGATCTGTCGACGTGAAAGAGGGAGAGAAAGAGAGAAAGTGACGAGCAAAACCAATGCACACTATTTAAAACATAAGAATCAGAAGCAAGGAAAACGTGTGCGGCAGCACTCTGAGGAATCTATGACAACCGTATATTCAGGCAGCATTATCGCGCATTCATAGTTCATATTGGCGTGCTTCTTGCCCGAAGGTATAGTTGTAAGAACTTGCTATCTAATGTGTATCGCCGCTGGTGAAGCTCGCCGCAAGCTCGTACAACCGAGTTTCCCTTCGCTCGTCTTGATGCCCCGTTTCCGTTTTCCTCCGTCTCCCTTCCTCTCCCAATCTCCCATTCCATTCTGCGCTTTATGGCTACGTTCACCCAGAATCTATAGGTCGGTAGGAATATACCTCGGCTAATCCTAATTGTTGGGAAACTTTTCAAATACCTCTCGATGTGTGCTTTGAGTTTAAGTACCGCAGGGCTTTCGAACTGGGGCGAGTTATCCAACCCCAAGCAAGTACATCGAGAACAAGTCTCACGTTATTAAATCGTGTAAGTTCTACTAGTACTTTTGTCGACTTCTTATCACGATTTTTGTGAAGAATCTCGATTTTTTGGTGATTTTTTTTCCTTTGTTCTATAGACCGTAATAATATCGTCGCAATCAATACGTTAATACCTACTACGTTAATTGACTTAAATCTAAGTGCTTTTGGGACAGAGCTGTACGATCGAATGAAAGAGGGAATAAAGGCTGGATTTAACCGCAGGCAGCGGGTCGTATAATGAAAGCTTATAATTTATTGACCGTAAAGTCTTAACTCATTTACCTCATCTACCTAACATTTTATTAACAGCTGCACTTTACGCGCGCCGCTTTAATCACTGTTCTCCAGACTACGATATTCCCGAAACGATAACTACATGACTATAGTACGTAAAGTGAAATCTTTCTCCCTTTTCCCTTCTCTCTGAACTTTAAAGATTTCTTATATATTATTGCGACCTCTACGCGAAGGTAATTGGTTCACTTTGATATTGTTATATTTGGTTTCTTGTATCCCGCAATCAGAATATATATAGCGTTTACCTCTTAATATTGCGCACGCACTTTTTCCTTTCATTCGGAAACGTTCTCATCCCTCGCTTAGCAGGTACTTTTGTAGGGGTTCCGATACCCTTCATTTTTCACTACAAGAGCCTACACGTTACCGCTGATAACCCTCCGGGGTGCAACGAACAAGGTAAACAGAAGAACACGCGAGGGCTGGAGAGGACAATGACGAAGTGCTGAATAAGTGGCGCGGTTTAAACTCTTCGGTTTCGCTCGCGCACCTTTGATCTCGTTTGTGCGCTTTTGAACGCCGTCACGCCCCTTCGCAGACGCTTCATTTAGGCCTGCTTTCTGCAATTCCACAATTCGAGCCTATATTTCGCACAATCTGACTTAACATATACTCTCATGAATTTTCATAAAAATTAATTCGTTTTGCATTAAAGAGATGAAACAACCTTTTGATCGTTTTAAGAGTAAACAATAATTCGAGAGGTCAACCACCTCATGTGGCATATTGCTGTGTTGCTAGCATATTGCTGGTATTGCTTGTGTTAGCAATACATAGCAATATATTAGCAATATTGTGCATAATAGGCAATATATGGTTGACCTCTCGGTATAATTATTTATTTATTTATTGATTAGTGACAATTAAAACATTTTGTTCTTATATATATGTATTAATAATTACTGGTCATTGATCATTTTTAAATCAAAAGTTCATTTCTAATTGCCAAATCCAAATGACTCAGGCGAGAGATCTATGGCGTGTCTCACCGAGCACGTACGTAAATGGCGGTGACTGGCCATTCGTCGAAACGACACTAACTCCGACTGCGCGGACTCTCAAAAATGCGAGGTAACACGTGACCGTGGAATACCAAGAGAAATACCACGGAAGTTTAAGTCCAAAAGGTCACGGATCGCTACGTACAATAATGCCTTCGTGTGGAATGCCGACGGTACGTGTAAACTCAAGTGACTGATGTAAGTTCAGCTGTAAACTTTGAGTGAACAAAGGCGGAAAGAATGAGAAAAAAAGACGAGAAGACGAACATCCCGCGTCTTCAGAAGCTGCGAGAGTAAAAGTGGCGTGCAAGTTAAAGAATGATAAGAAAGACGGAGATCGCGAAGAGACAGACAAAATGAGGCGGAGAGAAGAAATCGGCGTAAGCGCAGTAAAATCTATCGAATCAGTTTAACGAGTTGTACGAGGGTTATAAATCAGTTGGCATTGTTGTTTTTTAGTCGAGCCGATGGGCGGATGGGGTGACACGAGGACGAGAGAGAAGGAAGGACGTAGAGGAGAAACATCAGAAGAGCAAGAGACAATCCGGCGAGTCGCGAGAGAGAGAGAGAGAGAGAGAGAGAGAGAGAGGGAGAGAAGAGAGAGTGAAAAGAGAGGTGTGGGGGAGTGTGACGCAATAAAAGCCGTTACTGGTGGTGGGCGGCAGGGCAGATGCATTTTACGACCCGTAGTGCACCGACCGTGCAACCCACCATCGGGTTTCACCCTGTCTATCCCCTTTCCCTACTCTTCCGCAGACTCACGCCTGACTACGTGCAGTTGGACGCGCGCCGGCCGCCCAGCGCGTCCGGCGAATTGATTTCAGTTATTTCCCGATCATGTAACTTGTCGAGGCTTTTACATGGACAATTGATTATTATTGCTATTCCGATATCCGGCGCAATTCGGCGAACGGCACGCCGCGCCAGTTCCAGCACGGGAAAACTGTAGGCTAACCCCTAGAAGAGAGGGGCTATTCTCCGAATGCTGCTCTTCGCTGCGAACAGGATTTCCGGCGTCGCACTTCTTTCAATTCCGGGTCATTCTCCTCGTCTCAGATTCGCCCGAGTGCACGCAACTGGACAGCTGTTGCTGCGTCATCCTTCGTGCATCTCGCGTCATATGACATCGCCAGAAATAAATTCGTACAAATTGGCTTGGATAGATAAAGAAGTTTCAACGTAGCCGTTTTTCCTTTGTCCGGCTGTTTCGTAAAATCGGTTTTCGTCCCTGTTTCCGACGCACCTCCGGATTACCGGCGAAATCCCCTTTTCGCATTGGATTTTTTGGCCATTTGAAGTCTGAAATGCCACACGCGAAATGCTCAGCGACCGGCGCCGACAAGCGCGCTTTGATGTCGAATGTAATGTTGCGCAAGTAAAACGGAAGATCGAAATCGTTGGCGGACAGACATCATAATCACTGAACGCTTTTTTGAACAGCCAGCAGTCGTTATGAAAATTTAATTGACAAAACTATTGATTACGAGATAAGTGAGTTGTTAATGCTATGTTTAAGCATAATTTCTTCAAAGGATTTTATTAGACTTCTGCTTCTCTCTCTCTCTCTCTCTCTCTCTTTTGTTGCAAAAAAAAGCGGCATCAGAAATAAATGTATGAAAAAAAAGAGGAGAAATGAGGGGAAAATATTTCGCGTGAAGCAGCATAAATTTATGAACGAACAATTCTATCTCTTTTTCAGAGAAGCCACGTGTTCTTGTTGCTTCTCCACGTGTATACACATTTCTGTACAGTCTCGCACATCTGCGCCACGAAGGACGTGCAAAAGTCACGTGATGCACGTGTACATGGAGCGACAGGCGGCATGAGTTATCGATGCAGCAAAGATGTTGCACTAGCCGCGGTTTTTCATCTAAGCGCTCTTTCATCTCATTTTTTTCAATCTTCAGTCTCAGATCTCTGCCCGCGAAAAACGTCGATTGGGGGGTCTATCGAGTATCTCGTGAATACTAGAATATGAATGAATACCGATGGAATCACGATAGAAATTATGGAAACCGAATATTAGAAAGTAAAATCAGTAGGTTTTCATTCAGTCTCTGGTCTCTTAATTTTATCATATGAAATGATTTTTTTCTCTAGTCCCTAGTTATTTAGTCCAGTCTCTAGTTATTTTATTTTATTAATTTTTTTTATACGTAGCAAAAGTTTCAATGTATAATTATATGTAATATTTTTACTATTTTCATTTATTAATGTGATGTAAAGCATGATGATATAGTTTCTTAGTATAAGTAATATATAATTTTTTATTTATGCTTATGGCAAGTTTCTCTAATGAATAATTATTGAATTTATTGAATTATATTTATTGAATAATTATTGAATTATATGAATTAAACTTAATACGTATCTATAAAAATAATACTACTAATAAATAATACTATTAAAAATAAATTTATTTAAAATATACAGATATATTGTTAACTTAACAATAGAATTAAACTCGAGAAAATGTATTTGACTTAAATTTAATTTATTTACTTATTTAAAATATGCACTTAGGACATTGTTTATTTTGAAACAGATTACAGAAATAGATAGATTGATTTACATTTTGACACACAGAATTAAAATAACAAAATATTATCAAGAAATTGAGTTACTATTGCTCCATTTGATATTTAAGTACATATCAATGCGCCAAAAAGATATAGGAATTCCTGCAATTTTACAATACACCAAGAAGATAATAGTTTATAAAATTATAAAAATTCATAGATTCGTAGTATTTTTGTGAGAAGTTCAGATAACTAAGCGAAAGAAAGTAGTCAGGCGATTCGTAGCGCAATCGCTCTGGATGTTAAGTTATCCCGACGATTCACAATCGAAAGAAAGATTTATGATATTTCGCACTTTCCGTTGAATATAAAACATGGCAATACCTTTTGGTGGCGGAACGTGAGGATGCTCGAAGAGTACGGTAACTCGTTCCTGGAAAAAGGTAAGGAATCCACCACCTAGCGAAGGTTGCATGGTCGTGTATTTTCTTACCCTGACACGTTCCGCCGTGTGTTGGTCAGAAGACGGCTCGCATTACTCGGGATGATTTATGCTATTCGGATGCGCTCATCGTCGGATATCGCACGATTTCGTCGAATGTTGAAAACAAAATGTTCATATATTCTTATATGACGTTCACATCCTTTTCCTTTCCTCTCTTTTTCTCTCCCTTCTTTTGTGTTTTATTTTTTTCTCAAGGAATGCTACGCCTCACCGCTATTTTCGCCAGCAGAATCGCGTTTTCATCGGCTAAAACCCGCGCACAAAACGGTCGCGGTGTTCCAACGTAGGAAGGTTCTGACGTTTTGATTATTCGATTTACAACCCTTGCTGGAAATTCAGCGCGCGGTCATGACATAAAAGTAACGGTGGGAACACGGGGGTGCATGCGAAGGGGGTATACGCGAGCGCCAGCAGCTGTAACAGTGGAGAAAAATCAATTTCGGGAAAGCTCGACAGTCCGTTATAAAACTGGTTGGCCGTCGCCGTTTTTTTCCCAACTTGCGGAGAATAGCTCGCCCTGGAATTCAGTTTTGTTACAGTTTCGCGCGTTTTCGTTAACATCGTTAAACCGAAAAGCGCGCTTTTTTTGTTTTCATTCTGCGGAAGGAAGATAGGAATTTGTCGAGAAACGTTATCGTGTTTAAGTTCACAAGGAAATTCGACGGGTCCACTGCTTTGGGATTAGCTACGTATCTCGAATACGTGCAGTCGAAGAGAAAGAAATCCGCATACTCTATTTAGGAACGATGACGCTGCGCAAGTGGAAACTTTCGGTGCTCGTGAACGTCTGTGTGTCTCATAAGGCACACCTGCGTTCGATGCAAGTAGATAACGCGTGTAAAAGAAGGTAATACGCATGTAAATGGCGTCGGATACAACACCTCCGTGAGATCTGAACCGTATAAGTTGCGGAATAGCCAAAGTATCTCCAATTTTACCTTTCTCACCAATATCACTATAAGCGCGTGGAAATGTTACGAAGATATTTTTTTTACTCACTTCTTTGTGTTGTGCATTATAATGTTTATTTCTAATTATACAAATTATACAAATTGTATCTATGTCTTCGTAAACGAATTATAGGTAAATTTTTAAATTTCAAATGGAAACATCAAGACATGCTGTTTGCGTTATAAAGCATTCCCACGAAAAATTCTTTATCTCACTCTTAATCGTGCCGAGGAGACCTACGAGCGCAAGCAACGTGGGAAATTCTCGACATTGCGCTGCAGCGTTGGTTAAATTATATTAAAAGGCGAGGCGGAAATATCCTTAGTAGATTGCTAATGTAAATTTCGACCTAAACGCTCGCTTGAATTTCATCGCGTCCAGCTTCGCCAGGTAGCGTCGTAATAGCGGTTGAAAAATTTTCAGCAGCACTTTGTTTCTCTCGAAACTTTAAAGTAACACACGCATGGAAAAATAGAATACCCCCCGTGTTTATCTTCGTTCCTTCGTACGTTATTACTTCTGACAAAAAAATATATTTTTTAGACATTACACAAAAAACGATATGTTTGCTAGTACGAAAAAGATTATGTTCTCCTGTATTTCCATCTACTGAAATTTATATGCTTGTCTACTATTTTATATAGTTTTTATATTTATCATTAATTTGATATTCTTGATCGCTACATTAAGCATATCATCGTATATACGCACGCAATTTCGATGCAATCGCTTCTGTCGTATATCTTTAAAGTCGTTTATTTTGGGCAGTTGTATGGCTAATCATAACGAATGTCAGAACGATCGGTCGCACTATTACGAGACCGACAGAAGGACAATCGAAACGCAGGATAGAAAAAAGACAATGCAGAATACGAGATCCGTCATTGGTTTTATTGGTATAGTATAATCTATACTGATAAATGATCTATGGAGTATCGGTCACTTGGAGTACATCTGAAAATGTAATTAAACCCTACGTCTCGCAGATGTGTTTAATATTGCGCACTACTTCCACTTTTTGAAGGACAAAAGGAAGGGCTTTTTCTTTTTCTTATTAGAGTTTCAATTTGAATTATTCTTTTGTTATATTTATGTTTTTTAAACATACATTGGAATATATTCTCTGTTTTTTACATTTATAACTGGATTAAACAGAAAAAGTAAGTTTATTGCGTTTTATGCATTGTAACACAATTAAAGAGCGATACAGAGTTTAGTGATTTAATTAACGTGTCTTAAGGCGATCGAGGATCTTTGGTGGATAAGAATAAGGCGTCACCAGATATAAAAAGAAAGACTATCATCTGATTGAAAGTAACTAGAAAGGTAGGAGCTCGTTAAAACGCTTGCATAACGAATGCTTCGAAGAAAGATTGCGACTCGGTAATTAATTCCGAAACTTGATCGAAGATGAACAGAGCTTCGTTTTCCATTACAATTCCGGTATCTTGCAAATATTAACCAAAGTACTTTAGAGACAATTCGATCATGGGAAGCGCTATTATTATACATTCTTCTTGCTTTATGAACAACATTGCAGAAATCATTTCAATAAATACAGCAACAACAATAATGAATAATAACGATGATGCCGTTGCCGCTTCCGAATACACTTGCATTTATTAAAATACAGAGTTAATGAAAGCGTAGCGAATCTTTTTTAGGATGTACTGGAATAAATTATACGCGATTCTTCTGCCGTAAACTGCGGATCGCAAAATCTATAAGCCGTTTAGCGTCTATAATCTTTTAAACACTTTTTGCGTTGTGTTGGCCATTTGTATCCTCATACCATTCGCAGGTAATATTTTTCCAGTGCGGCCATGATGTTCATGTTGTCAATCGATGCTTTGAGATTGGTGGCGTGCACTATCGCGATTCTAAATACAATATCGGACTCCATAAAATAGGTGTAAAGTTGTTTGACCGTCCGTTCGACCGGCCGGTGTGAAGGGATGTAGCTACGAGAGCTCGAATTGTGAGGATAAGGTGAAAGCAGGAAGGAACAGGGGGATGAGTCTACAACCGGATTTTCAGACCGCCGACAGGAGTGGGATTGACCTGTACTACTTCGCAGCGCACAAGCTTTATAGGTTGTAAAGTTGTAAATCCTCTCTCAAGCGCCACGTAAGAGATTCCCGGATACTGTGGTCATTAGAACAAAACAGTTGAATGTTACCAGAGCTTTAAAACTCGCGACCGTATAATTGGCGAACGACACGAAATGAATTGTTCGGTAAGATAAAAGAGGAATATATTCGGGGACAGACGAAAAGCACTAAAATTGTTTGTGACCAAGAAACCGATGTTAAGTATAAGTACATCTATAAATAAAATCTTGGTCGTAAAAGAATTTTAAGGAAAAGATTTTATGTTGAGGAAATCGTTTAATTTTAAGAGTCCACCAAAAGACCAGCGACTATATTTAATGGTGTATCTACTTTTATAATTGATATGAGAGAAAGCAACGTTTTCAGATTTTCTTAATATGTCACAAACGCTTAAATAGAAGAAGAAAATATTTTACATCACAAAGAATATTCCAACTAAGATATTTAACGAAAAATGCATTAATCATTATTAATTCCTTTCATTCTTGTAACATGTCAATTTTATTCTAATCTATCATAGTCTGTCCATTTATATTTATTAATAAAACGACAACAAAAGAGGGTAATAGAAGTCCATCGTGGGTGGACTTAAAGGCTTTTCTCTTCTTATTTTTTATCGCGCTTCGGTTAGTAAAAATAGAGCTGCCTAGCGTTAGAAAGCAGTTGCGAATAAAGGGTAAGGAGCGAGAGGGATGTAGAGAAAGCAGAAGCGGGACAAGAGGCGGAGAGGTACAGGGAGAGGGGAAGATGGGGGACGAGAAAACCGCGGAGAGGCATCGATAAATCAATGGAATATGGTAATGCTGCACAATTTCAATAATTTAAATATGTATGAAGGAAAATGGAACAATCTGGAAGGCAGGGATCTGCCAGAGTGTGGTACACTGAATCGCGCCTAATGAGACGCCTCCGGTCCCAAGAGAGGGGGTGATTCCGTCTCCGCTCGTCGCGCGTTAGTCTTCCCCGATCTTTATTTCCAGCTCGCGCGTCTCGCCGAAATAGACTGTATGTTGAGGGGGTGCCCCGGACGGCTTGCAGGGGTACCGTTCCAGTAAATAAAATAAATTCCTGCCGAATATATATGTATATATGTACGGCTTGCCACGAAATGTCGCGGAAAGAACGCGTACTACCTCGTTACTTCGCGCTGCGTTGTTGCCACGACAGACGGCGACGATGACGACAACGACGACGACCTTGCGTCTTGACGGGTTGAAAGACGCGTTGTCTCTCTGCCAGGATATCTTTATCCGGAATTGGTTTTTCCTGCCGTAGGTGCAGGAGCGCGATGCTGGAGAGAAACGAAGACAGAAAACGAGAGTTGAAAGCAAAGCGTGCGTTTCGAGGAGGCGCGATTACGGTCCGAGAGAAAAAGAGAGCCTGCGGAAAGTTCAATTTTCAGATCTACGAAAATGTTTTTCGCGAGAGCACGAATCCTCTGTCAAAACTAAGCGCGTGTCTCGGATATTCCACGGCATTTCGCCTCTTCCGTGTGCGTTCCGCCTTAGCACCTCGGCAAACGCGTGCAGCCGGTATCCGTTTGAAAGCGATATCGTGAAAATACAAATGCGAGGTGCGATCACGTTATTTTTGATGTTTTCAAAGAACGCGTCCCTGAAGCTTCGCATCCCCCGTCTCTCTCGACGTTTATGTATAAGACTTATTTCCGATTACATTGGAAAACGTGTTTATTTGCATAATGCAAATATACCAATATTAACCCTTTCCCAGCGGAAAAGGGTCACTCGAGATAAACTTATTTTATAAATTATTTTGTAAATGGAGATAGATTATAGAGTAATAGTGCATTCGCTTTTATTTTAATTCTTTCTTTAGCGATAACACACATACACGTATTCGAGCATCGAAAAATGTATTTTATCATTTATTAAAATAGTAACCAAAAAAAATTAACACTTTATAAAATTCAAAATATTTCATATTTGGATCGAAATCAATAATTTCATCATGTCTGTTAAAATACATCATTCGACAAATAAAGATAATATATCTTAATAAAATCTATCTCTCTCTTTTCTTTTTTTATATTGCAAATGTATCATAAATATATCTTTCTCTTCAATTGTTGTAAACTATAATTTAAATAAAATATTACTTAAATAAATTTTTAGTATTGTTTTAATACAATAAATATTTTTTAAATTGCATTTCATTCCAAAACAAGATTTATTTGACCCAGCTCCGCGGTTGACGAAACCAATCCGTTGGCGGAGGATTAATACAAGAAACAAGAAATTGAAAAACGTGTCATTGTGTTAGAATGAGATAATTGCTCGCGGTATTCAAAGATAATTGCTTGCGGATACACAGGTGTAGATCCCAAATCGGAACACTACCATCAAGGGCGTCTGATCGATTCTGGTCAATCAGAATGATTGGTCGTCATCGATGGTGACCGCGAGAAACGGATTTGATTTCCGAAATGGTACAATAGCTTTACAATCAGATTGCGGTTCTCCAGCTTCACGTGTGCGCCGAGAGCCCTTCGTTTCATGTAGCCGCGTATGGCATCCATAGAAATGATACGCGCGCAAAACGAGCGGATATCGAATTTTATGAAAATTAAAACCGCAGTCGGAGCACAGACCCGATCTTGCAAAAGTATAAGCCAGCTATGAAAAAGGGGAACTGTGTAAATGCGATTGTAGCGAAGTAGTTAAAAATAATAGCAGCCTCTCTCTCTCTCTCTCTCGCTCCCTCCCTCCCTCTCTCTCTCTCTCTCTCTCTCTCTCTCTTTGCGCGGGCGCGCGGTATGTGTGCGTGTAGAGCGTTGCTTCATACAAAGACGTTATTCTGTAGCAACGTTTTTATTATTTCTACGAACAAATCTCGCCATTCCTTTTCGGCATAGAAGTTTATCGAATCGAAGCTCCGCAATTATACGACTATATTCTGCTGTCCAAATATCAATTTGTTTCAAGCCACACCAAAACGTATTTCTTTACTATCTTTACTTTCTTTAAAACCCATTTATAAAATGTATTTATTTTGCGAGCAAATTGAAATACTTGTATTTTTGGTATCTTTTTATGTTATTTTCACACATAATAATTTCACCTTTCGCCTAATATTTTCTCAAAGGAGTTTTAATCATGGAGAGTACAAGGTAAAAAGAAGGATGGTCTTCGATAGAAGAGGTAAATAGCGTACAAGAAAGAACCGAGGAGAATCTTGCGTATGTGTGTTGAGATACTTGACACACATATGCAAGATTGACTCGCGACCGACTCTTTCAGTTGCGGCGGGCGCTTTGTATGTTCCTTCATATAATTATTTACAGGTCACGTATTTAAAAGGACGCTTCGTGAGTGCACCTCGTGTCGTTGCATCGAGGGTGCATGTACATGAGATACGTTTCCGTCCCAGCCTTCATGAGTTTCCGCCGTGGTTGCGGCTTCGCCTTTAATTGCGAACGTGATTCGTTGTAGCCGGAGGGAGCATCAGCTAGCTTTGTTCAAAATGAGAATGTCTGAAAGCACCATTACGGTATATCAGAAGATCGCAATTTGACGATTAACATTTTCAACGTCCTTTATTCACGAGTTTGAATTTTGCTTCCTCCTGCACTGAAAAGATATGCTATAAATTGAGTATGCGATGTATTCAATTATCAAGATCACCGAGCATTGTTGAATATATTCGTCAAATAGACTAATTGCTTGCTGTTTACTAGTAAATCAGATAAACATGTCAAGTATAAAGTTCACATGCAATGCATGCATATGTGAGCTTTAATAAGTTATTGATTTTTTCTTTTTTTTTAAATCATTCAAAAAAAAAAAATTTTTTTTTATTTTTTTAACATTCAGTACCCTTTTAAAAAATCATTAACTTATCAAACTACCCATGTGCACCAAAAAATATAATAAAATTAAAATATAAATTCTATTTTGATTAACTGTTACTTATTAATATAGATTTATTAATATAAATTATAAAGCTATAGATTATCGAGCTCGTGGTATATTAGGACTTCTCATGTTCTCGAAAGAGCGAAGAAAGATATTGACAAATCGAAAGATACTTCGCAAGTAAGGAAGACAGTTGTAAGAAGGAGTGAAGCGATTTCTCGACGCGCAAATGGGGTCTGGCTTAAATTAGCATTCCCGGCAGGATTCTTCCGCGTTCTACAAGCTCGCCGACGAATGCGTCATTCTTTTCGACTATCCGAAACTAATTTCAGGGGTGGGGGTTAAGTAATTTAAACGTAGCGTAGAGCAATTAGAAGGGCGCCTCCGTGCTGGTGGGTAGTCGGGGGTGATTTAGGGATACGATCTCGAGAGCGAAGAATAAGAGAGAGGGTCGACTATAACGTGCATGCCAGGTGTAAGGTGAATAAGGAAGGCGAAAAGGTGGATGTCCTGGAGCAGGAAGAGGCGGAAGCATCTGTGGATGAGAGGGGGAGGGCACGGGGGAGCAAAAGGGATTCTAGGCACAGGTAACTTCTGGCAAGTTGGCCCGCGCCAGCCGAGCCAACGAAGGAGAAGAGGGCGATGGGTCTGAAATATACGCGGGAGGATGCGGAATTTATGTGTAGCCACACCTGGTTAGTGCTTACATGCGAAATAGTCTCATAAATTTCCATACGCGAGCCGCGGGAGTTTAAATCCTGTTCGTGCCGAAAGCTCGAAATATTGGTTAACGTATTGGCGCCGAATCCGACTTTCGTCGTGTTACGTCAAGATCAATGATGAAGTTCAAAATCGTATGTATAGCTCACGAAGATCACGTCTGCGTTGTTAACAGTAGAAATTTCTCATCAGACAAGGAGAGCATTAAATGTGCAAATGATTACTATTATCCTGATATCTATTCGAGAAACGTCAATTATGAAACAAACACTTTTCTATACGAACCGATCGAACCTCTGGGATTTCCCCGCGTAACAAGTTCAGAGAGTAGTTTTAGTGATGCGCATAAGTAAACATAATTTTCTATAAACTAGTTGGTTTTGGTAGAAGTTTCGCGCGAACTCAAGGAACTGAATGACGTAACTCTCTCTACATGGCCACAGGTGCACTTAACTACGTAACATTCTGCATGTTTAATTTTTTCTTGTTTTCTTCATGCGCGCGTGCACAAGCTGTAACCTGGTCTAAGTGAACGTGATCTGATTCATCTTGTGACAATTGCACCTTTATTCGTCATGCAAAATAAACAAATTAAAAAAACGACACGAGGATTTCTACTATATCTATGTAGATACTCTATTATATATTCATTAAACTTCTTTTAATTTTTTTGATATATTTATGTGTAATAGACTTACTGAATAAAGCAATGACAATTAATCAATCATTATATATTTAATTTAAATATTAATCATAACATACAAATAATTTATTATTGTATACATTGTGGGAAAGCATCAGAATTTAAATGATAAAAAGTAAATCAACAGAGCAATATTTTTAAATAAATTTATAGATCATACCACTGAAGTATTTCAAAGAATTAATTAAATAAGAAATTTATAACATTGCTTCTCAGATGGGAATATATAATTTTATTAAATTTTATTTAACATCTTAATTACCTTATCATTTCATTATACAATTAAACTTGAGAAGAGGTCTGTTGCATCGTAAAAAAAAAGAAGACCGTTGAAAACAATCGGATGCAATGAAACATGCAACGAGGTCTGGGTCCGACGTGAGATCTGTCGATCGCTGTCACGGCACGAGGACGCGTCAACGACGAGGACGAAGAAGAGTTGGAGAGGATAACGTGATTGTGCGGTCAGCAGCAGCGATCAATGATCAATGCCTCTGCATATATGGCACGCACGGAATCCGATAACATCGCACCCTTTCAATCGACTTCTCACTCGCAAAGACATCCCTTGATTTTAGCATAACAGAAAGTGCTGTTAAGTAGGTACATTAATTTAAACAAAGCGGCTTGGAAAAGTTATTTAATAAATTACCTATAAATTACTTTTTATCTTATATGTGTTTGTTATAGAAATTGAGTATAAAAAATAATACAATACAAAATTGGGGCTAATGATATAATATAATATAAAAATAAAATACTTATTTTGCTCTTATTTTAATTTCTATAATAAAAATAATTTATAAGTAATTTGTAGAGCAACTTTCCCGACCTTGATTATAGCTAATCATTTGGTATTCATTGCCAAAACGAATTTGCGATGGCTGATGTGTTTCGAATACTCTGGATGCCATTTTTGTTATGTGCACTAAGTTGGAGCTGAAATCTCAGAATTCCACATCCTTTTTTTGTCGTTTGCTCGTATGTCAAATACCGAAATTGCGTTACTGTCCGAGAATAGCCGGGCTATTCGTATATACGTACATACGTACATATAGGGAACCGCAAAACAGTGGAACAACCGGCGCGACGACGGCTGCGGGTGTACTCTCAAGCAACGATTGTTCCGCATGGTAGGGAGGGATCCGCTTTATTGGAGAGTGTTGCTATCGACAGCTTCGCGCCGTTAGGTTGGTTGGTAGGTAGGTTGGTAGGTAGATATACCTCGGACTCGCTCCGCTGCATTTTCTCTGTTATCGTTGTAGGGGTTCCGAGCGAAGCCGTGCGGACAATGGCGGATCCCCGTGGCGGACGGCGAGAGAAAGTAAAAATTAACGAGAATTCAAGCTCGGTCGGAGCCATTGAAAAATTGCCCGGTGCCGCACGCGGTACGTGGGTGCGAGCTAGGGTTTGAGACTTGTTGGCGGGAGTATTTTTTTCCGTTGGCTCACCCCTCGTCCTTTGCCTCTCTGTCCTCCATTCCTCGATCCTCGTACTCTTATCCGTGTCGCGACTGAGTCGCATTCCGCATCGTGTTCCGCATAGCGTCACCTTTCGTTGTGCCAACTCCACCGTAGAACATGCTCCCTTTTCTCGCACCGTGCATTCTCTCTTCTCACGCGTCTATTATCTGACATTGCCCCGCCGTGCATACAGATCACAATCTTGCTTCATTGCCGCAACGCGAGCACGGATATTTCGTTGGACGGAGAACGTTTACGATTGCAGTATTTTTTATAGTATAGCAGTAGTATTTTTAACACAAAAATCAACTGCATCGGTGAAACTTGCGAGTGTTTAAAACCGTGAAAAGGCATGCTTTTTGATTTTCAAGCGGAATACGAGACGGAAGCGAATGTAATGGCGATCGTAATCCAAATAGCGTTGCAGTCAGCTGTTCAAATTGATTAATGGTGTTTCTGAAGGAAGTGAGATAGGAATGTGCGCGCAGTATCATTCGTCATCGATATATGTACGTGTTATAACATGTAGAATATTCCTGAGATAAGAATCCGATCGAGAGAGCTAATGGAACAAAACTGGGAGTTATTGCTAGACTAGAGGAAAAACTGCGTTAGGATGATTGATGAAGTGGACGAAGTTAAAATGGAAGTAACTGTCAGAACCTTGAATTCCGCAAAGTTAAAGTGGAAGTTATCGCGGATGATTTTGTTTCGCGTTCGCGCGCAGCGCGGAAACTTAAGTGAAATACTTTCTGGAATCTTTCTTACGAGACCGAGGCCAACAAATTCCCATTAGAACCGCGGTCCAAAGTATCATTATTTTACTGCCGCTTCTCTCTCTCTATCGATCGTACTGGATTTCGCCATTGCCTTGTTATATCGCACGCCAAAGATGATTGTGTACTAACTAAGTATTGATGAAAAGCGATTTATTCCGATCTGACAAGAATCGCTTGCAGAGTTTTGAGGTACCGTCTAATTTTAAAACGAAGTTATGTACCAATCAATATATTATAAAACCATCGATAAAGAATTTACCATCTTGAACATTTATCGAATCATATCCCTTCCATTGCAATTCCTTCAGATATTTCGGGAGATCACGAGGAAACGAGGAAATGCGAAAGACCGCGCTGCATCCACTCGAGTGCAGCTCGCCGGTTGATCTTGCATACAATATCTCCTGCCGTTTACTCTTCTTATTATGCCGGCCGATCGATCGTGCCGGTGCGAGTATCCGGGCTCGGGGTAAGACGACTTGGCTATATACGAGGGTAGCGGGTAAGGCGAACGCGTTGCGCGAGAGAGAGAGAGAGAGAGAGAGAGAGAGAGGCAGCAAAGAAGATGCGGGAAAGGGGACGTAGTTTGTAGCTCGAAGGGTAAGCCTGTCCGTAGGACTAGCGGCACGTCCTCCCCGGGGAATCCGGCGTATCTGCTTCGCGGCACGGGCAAACACGTCGGGGATGAAGGAAGTCTGGCTTCCATTTCGCGCAAGGCGCGCCGCAGCAAGGCGAGGTAAATATTGATACAGATCGAACATCTAATCGCTCCGTCCCGCCCGTTTACCAACGCAGTATCCTATACAGCAGATCCGCGTAAGCGCATCCTATACTCGCGCGCATTGCGCTGATTTTGCGTGCATTGCGAGTTTCTGAGCTATGCGTGAAGCGAGATTGTGATTGATAGAATCGGAGGATACCAACGGTACGAACGAGATTCGTGCTGCGACAATACGTTCGTCACGCATTGTCGTTTGGTGCGATCCCTAAGGACACGATTGGAAACCCTCGTTGAATCTGAAGATAAACGGAGACGACACCTATGGACAGCGTATACGCCTTTTGTCATTCGTAACGTTGAACGAACAGAGCTAGCAGCAAATTCATTCCAATCGAAAATTAACGTCCAATTGTACGATCTGGAATTACTGGAGTTTATTTCACCAATTTTAGGTATATTGATTGTGAGTCGAAAACAAAATAAATAATTATAAGGTAAATAAATCAAACTACAATATGTAAAAATTCTTGAGAATTGTTTTGATTAAAATACAAAATTATACATATCAAGTACATGATTGGTTCTGTTTCTACTATAACCATTTATTTACATGAAAATTTATGCCATTATTATGCCATGAAAGTTGATATCAACATTTATCACAACATTCATATTTGAGTTTATTGGAGGTATCGACGAATGTCATGATCAAATCGAGATTGGTGGCAAAAATATATCAGAAGATTGATTATTAATTTGAATCAGTGTAATTGACCTCCGGACATAAAATCACATCTAATATGGAATTTCTGTTAGTTATCATTGTTTAATTAATTTTGGCCAACGTAATTAGACGAATGCTTACCGCTATGTGCGTTTAATGATTGCAACCGGGAATTCTGTACACATTCTGTCATGAGGTCGTCACGCGGAAAAATAATTTAATCTCCGAACAAGAAAATAAGTGACACGACGGCGTATTTTCGCGACGGATAAGTAATCGATCGCCTTATCTAGCTAGCGTTCCACTTTTTCCATTCGCTATCCTTCTGGTTCGCGAATCTCATAATGCACGCATGATTGGGCAACTTTGTCAGCGAGATACCACGCCGCGAGCCAGTGGTCGCGCGCTCGTACGAGCGCGCATTGCTCGAAATGCTTCACTTCAGGGACTCGGGGGAAATCATGTATGAAGTTCCTCTGTTTCCACTCCCTTTCCACCGGTCCCTTTCTATCTCCACCTCTCACTCCTCATCCGATTCTCTTGCCGGAAATTTCGTTTCATGACGTACAATTCGGCCGAGCGATGAAAAGGCCGAATAGAATAGGAAGAGCGAGCGGAGCGAACAACAATCGAATGAAAACGAACCACAGATGTCAGATGACTGGGAGATCCCTCTCAAATTGGTTCCTCCTTTCACTTAACTTGGTAAGTCTCTCTCTATCCGATCGTATTGATCGTTAATCGATAGAAATTTCGATGCAGGTCCGCGCAATGTTTTGACACGTGCACGGGAATTTGAGAAATTATATACGACAGAAGCTAGCAATGTGTAAAAAGTTTCGTTTGCGTTTTGTAAGCTGCGGATATTACGTTGATATTTTTTTTTCACGTTATATTACTGGTAACGAGTCCATTAGCAAAGCTGTTAATGGATGCGCTTTCCGGACCGGATAACCGAGACTAAAGCCATTTCATTTCTGTTTCTTTACAAACGTAAAATAAATTCGCGGCAACAACAGCTCGGGAGGACGATTTGCGCGTTTTTAATTTCCTTACAAATTATAAAAGCAATTATGAAAGTGAAGGAATGTGAGATAAGATGCCGTTAAATATTGAGCATAATCGGTAAATACAAAAAGTCAAAAGAGAATAATATAGCTAATATTTCTCTGAAAGGACGAAACGGCGCATGTCAAGGTGCATTTATCAAAGAAGCGCGGAATAGTGACACATTCTCTGAAGGCATCGCGAGCTCGCAAGAGACAGGAAAAAAGAGACAGGAAAGGAAATATTGAAAGAGATATGTAAAAGTAGCAAAGGCTAGGACAAAGGCAAAAGTCAACGATGAATTGTGATTTACCATCTCACTAGACGCAGCAGTATATTTATAGCGCGGCGATCAAAGTAAAAGTTTGCTGTCGAGGTGCGACGCTTTATGACGCGACGTCATGGCGATATTCACCATTTCCGTGGATCTTGAAGTGACAACGAACGTGGCCCACGCGTGTGTTTGTCAGGAATGATCGGGGCCCTGAGCCCAATGTCCATCTTTCATTGTTATCGCTAATGGAGGAACTTCTGCTGCCGCCAGGGCACTCACTCTCAAGTCCGCCTTTACGTAGAAACGGAAGAAAGGAGCAAGTCTCGAAGAGGAAGGGAAGGAGGCACGATGGAGACGAGACACGTTAGCGATGAGAAAAGGAGACGGAAAGGCAAGATCGAGGAATAGTGTAGTATGAAAGAACAGAACAGGAAAAGAAAGAGAGACGGAAAAGTAGAGAGGAAGAGAAATAGGATCGATGCATGGAGTGGATACGCGACTTCTTCGTAAGTTTGAATCGGAAGATGTGGACCTTGCCGGCAGCTCTTATCTGGCCCACATTTTAAAACTTGGAACTTCTACAGCTCGGTTCGTGCGGATAATGGTGGCCTATGACGCGAATCTTTCCTTCTTGATTTTTCCTTCACACTTTTCTACAGGCGCGAAATTTTCACGTTGTTTTTCCGCGATACACCCCTCGTTCACACACGGAGATACCAAGTGACTTCTTTTCTCCCATATTTTTGACATGTTATGACTCTATTCGTGATAGCAAAATACATACGCAAAAAAGACGTTGCATGTCGAATAACAGTGAAAAATAAATAGCCGCTATATGTTCTTGAGATAAATTATCGAAACTCTTTTCTTTTAGTGGATGTCAGTGAAATATACGCAGGGATGTATGTGAGGCGATATAAAATTCTTCGTAAAGTTACTCAGGGATCTATGATTCTAGTTTTCCGAGTATGTCGATTCCAAACTTAGAGCTATATCCATTTCATTGATATTCGCAAAGTTTCGACGTTAATAAAATTAAAAGCGAGACGCAAATGTTTCACTGTCTGACAGTGAATAATACATTTTTTATCAGTTCCTGTGTTCCCAGAAATATTTCCTGTTCTCGATCTAACGCAGAAAAATTATACTATACTCGTTTAACAAAAATCTCGTTACGAAATGGAATTCAAAAAGAAATTTCTATTAATATTTCGCAGAGATAAAACGACATTGATTTCAGGACATTATTTTAAAACATACACTCATATGTATAAATCATACAACTATCTCTGTTATTTTTCTATTGTTATTGATGTTGTTCACATTTCACTTCTTCATTAAGATTTATCGATTATAAAAAAAGGCAATTTATTTTTAATTTCACGATTTAAATTGTAGAATTAAAAATATGTAATCACATATGTAGTCACATATGTGCTCAAATGATATTGCAAATGATTTGCAAAAAGAAAAAGGAATGGTCATCAAATATAAAATTCAACATAATACAACTTAATGGAATAGGAATATTATTTTGCGAGAGAGGTATGATGGTTTAAAATAAGATTGCACAAGTCTGAATAGAGAGAAAGATACATGAAATTCATCGTGCACACGTATGCCAGTCAAAGAGCGTAATACTCGGCTTGCATCGTACTTTGTGCGTAAATATATCACAGACATGTCAACAAGACAATGTTATTTCAATAATCCAAAGAGCTTAACCCGGTTTCTCTAAATTTCCCTCTCATCCATCCATGCAAGTATTGCACAAGGATTGCATAATTATTTTTTCCATTTGCCATTTTCCATTTCCTCCGGCATTCGCTTACATTCCGACAGTATTGGATCGTCGGCACTTTGTTACCTGGGGAACCCATTGAAGGTATTATGCCAATTAGCGTAATTAGTCTGGTAGCGCATCGGCGTTTCATTTTAAGCCTTCTGAAGCGCGAAGAGACTAATTCTCTCCAGTAGTAGTTCGTCTTTCATGTCGGCTTGTTACTCGCGCTATAGTTCGCACGTTCGTTGCATCTATCTGCGGACGGATATAGCGTCCCACTTAAATCCGATTTATCCGATAAATCTCGTATCAGTCTCGCGCTCCTTGCGTAGGTTTCCGTCCTTCTAGCATCCGATCGAAGACCCCATTGATCCTCGCCTTACTTTCGAATTAGCTGGGCGATCCACCGAGACCACAGGCGGATCAGTTTAGATGGTTGTGTAAACTTGAAACGATGCAAAAGCAGAAAGGATAGCGGGCTATCGAGAGACGCAGGAATATCACGTCTCTCAGTGACGTACTGGATACAGCGTGAAAAATCTTTTGTGAAGCTGCATAAAGCTCCGGTACCGTTGCCACGGCAACGACAGAAAGAGAGAGACTTGTGTAGTTTTGCAGTATCATAATATCATTTCAACATTTCCATGATGCTTTAAAACAAGATTTTTATTTTATTATGCATCAAAAATATTTTTTTTAAATGTTTCTTAGAAATTGAAAATAATAATAATAGAAAATAAGTTGTGTATTATGTCGAGGAATAAATAAAAATGATATATTGGACGTTGAAAGCAGCGTGAAACACAACAGGGAATGCTTGAATCTCTTGGTCGGTTCGCTAGGCAATATTGAGCGTCTTGAGATGAATCTTCGACATCCCCTGAGAACGTCCATACGGATTAACTATACCATGCCGTATATAATGCTGTGCACGGTTTCGAGGCTAAGAGGTAGTACTGTCCCGAGCATGGATGGGGTACTCAAGATGCTAGGCCACGTCGAGCTCCTTCATACAGCCTCCATAATCAACTGCATACCACAGTGTTACCAAGCGCCAGTAGAACTACGCTTGCTCTTGGTATATGAATGCCACCCGTAGATACCATGGCATTATCCACTGTTATAGCTTGAGACCATTGGTCGAGGCAAACGTCACTTAATATGAACTTTGCTGTATATCAACATGTATGATAATTGCCAATCATATATAATTTGATAATTCCTTATAATAGTGTATCTTAAAAATAGCAATTACTCTCTAAATCTCATAGAGTGAAATCTGACTCGAAGAGACTGAAAATTTAGCCTATTTTGAAAAAAGAGAGAAAATCTGCCACTCTTGAACAAGAATGACCGTATTTTTACTCTTTTTCTAAGACAGGCTAAAATTTCAGTCTAAAAATACTATATTTCTCGCGTGTATTATTTTTATATATTTCGAAAATTTGTATGCTTTGTCACCAAGTCGTGAGATTTCGATAGTAGTTAGATAAGAGAAAGGTGGAGAAAGCTGCAGGCGGATAGAAGACGAGTGAGCACGGTGTTGAAGCCTGAAAATCAATTACCAATCACGCCTTTGGGCAAAGCCTCAACGCCTCGTGTTCGCCCAACGGTATATAATAGGAGCTACGGTGTCGTGTTCTGACACACCAAGTGAATACCGGGTTTCTCACGACATCGATTTACTAAAATTCCAGAGACGCTTTACTGAGCTCAAAGTAATACGAGGAAATCTTTAATTCACATATGATTAGTTGTTTTTGAATTTAATGAATATATGAGAATACTAAAGTCAAATTAATACATTTTACGAGAGGATAATTACAACTAATATCGTATTGATTAAGCAGATACATCGCGCAACAGCAAATTGTTCATACAGATAATTTATCAATTATTTTTAATCCATCTAGCTGAATTTATTTAATTATACTGCACTATCATTATTAATCATACTGTTACGATATTAATGAAATAATAAAACGCTGTATTATCAACTTTGTTTCATCAATAACAAAATATTTTATATAATATTTTACTCATAGTAACAAATTTTTGATGGTCTAAATAGATTAAAAGTTTTTTTTTTTAAATTGCTTTAGTTTTTGAATATCGGCACGAAGGTATTAATGTCTCGCAGTTTACGAGATAATTTCAGAGATCGATCGTTATGTTCCGCACTTAAAGAAAGAGTCTGAGATGAATAATCCACCTCTTGTCGTGCATAAAAAGTAGACGGCGGAGAAAGAAGGGAATGATAGGACAGATCTGAAGTGAAAAGGGCGCAAAGGAAGCAGGGATTCGCTCGTGATAGAAGGTGACCTACTTTCTTATGAATTTGATTTGCGATATTACGTTTCGCTTGTCACGGGGCAGTGATTAACCCGCTCGCCTCGGGCAACGATTTCAATGAGCAGTTCCACATTCAATTGGCAGGAGAGGACGAGATTCCTCCTTCCAGCCTTCTATTTTTCATAGTTTCTCATTGGATTAATGTCATGTCTCGCTGAAATTGTGAGCGAATTGCGATCCACGATTCATTGTGCACCAAGCAGAATTGCACGAAAGCGATAATAATTGAAGGTATTACTTAAAAGATTGCTTCATGCGATCGAAAGCGGCCGACAACCGCTTGTGATTGATGTTTCTTTGCTAATACTGTTACACATTATTGCTATTTTTTTCTTCTTAAAGTGTTTTAATGCTGCTTATTTGAATACATTTATGCATGAGCATTTTTTCCTGATTCAGTTTAGATAGATTGAAATGAAATTGGAATTATATATTTTATATCTTGGTTTTTACGATGATTAAAACAAATGTTTCAATATTTTATCACAAATAAGCGAAAAATGCTGTATTCCATCGAAATGGATACGTAGATTGATGCCGAATAATTTTTGGATAAATCTTACTACAATTTTCAGTTCATGTGAGTTGCGGGATGATTATTCGTCTTGAAACCTCATAGTTCTAAACTGAAACTTTGAGCTTATTTTGTATTCAATACATGCGTGTAAACGGAAAAGGCGGCTTTGTTAAGATATCTTGCTAAAAACTTTAACTAGATATATATCTAAAAATAACTTTGTTGGACCATCAAAATAATTATGTAGAATGTTCAAACTGGTTGCGAGAATGTCAAAACTTTTTTACAGCATTATTTATCATGCTTGAGTTTCCTACATAATTATTTCCTACATAATATTTTATCTAATAAAATTATTTTCGGATCTGTATTTATCACTGTTAAATTATAGTATCAAATTTAATCTAATTTAAGTCGTCACTGCTTCTATTAAATGTATCGCTATTTTATACTAAAATAGTGATTAAATTTGACACTATATATACGTATCAAATGAGAGAGAGAGAGAGAGAGAGAGAGAGAGAGAGAGAGATAGCGTTTAATGAATGCCGAAGAAGACGGCTACATAAGATTCTGACGGACACCCAAGCAATTCAGCCTCCGAATGAAGGAAGAAAGACAAAGAAGGAGAAAGAAGGGGAGGAGGAAACGCAGGAAGGAGATGCGGAAGAAGAGGGAGAGAGAGATACAGCCCCGGGAAATGATTATAAATGAAGCCATCCACCCGCTCCGCTCCGACTCGAGACCACGAGGTAGCGCAGCAACGGAGGAATTCGCTCGGCCGGGACGACAAAGTAAGAAGAATTGAAGACGATGTCAAAAATAAGAGAAGCGTATTTACAACGGTGTGAAATTGGACTGCTAGCCCGCGAGAGAAATGAGGGTCGCCGACTGTGCCGGGAAAATGATATTGTGTGTTACGGAGCTGTATCGCGAAAACGACGCGACAGCGCGGCGACGACGGTGGCTGCGGTGGTCCTCCCCTGCTTGCTTGAATTTACAGCGCACAGGACGCGACTGCCACTTGGTATTTATTGTCTGCAGGTCGCTTACCGACCAACGCGAGCGTAATTAAGCCGCGAGAGTGTTCGCGCTACTGCGCGTTTGCGCTCACACACAATGTCATTTACCTTGTACGCAGCATTGTGTACGCGAAATATCGTCTTACAGATAATTCTGTCTACTTTTCTTCGCAATATCTCTAGAAAAATGAAATGCGCGTTTCTTACACGTGGGATGCTTTTTAATTTAACGCGGAAACGCGTGTCGAACTGTTGCTATATTCAAGAGGGAGGACAGATATTGATTATCGAGTAAATTGTAACTCACTATATCTTACTTTTCGATCAACACGAAACTATCCGAGTCCGCCGTTCTCTTAAGAAGGATTTCCAAGATTTACGGAAATTAGATGTCAATTCTTCACAAAGAGTCTTTTCCTAAATTTTCCCTCTAGACGGGGAATATAGCTATCGCTCGCAACGAATCCATCCTCGGATTCAAGCAAAATAATTCTATCGATCGTAAACCGCATTCTCCGATCAAACTATCGCGACCATTAGTAACTGCACTCCATTCGATAAATGTACAAATGGCTTGCACACAATTTACAGACGCCGTGTTCCATACAAATCGTATCAGTGCTTTATAGTTAGCAGATTATATCGGTTTATATATTATAAACAGTTGGAAACGTGCGATTGAATTTGCAAAATACGCCCACGGACACAGATTACATCCGTCAGTCGGCTGTAGCGGAAAATAGAGCCGCGTGGAGCCGATTTGCGCCCTGATTATGAAATGATGTGGCCGAAGGGCGGGGTCCCTGCCGCTCGTCGGATATCTGCGTACGATGGCAACTGCCTACATCCATTGCGGCGTCAGCGCCGGCCACAACAACGCAAATGCAAATTTATTGTTATTCGATTATTCAATTCGTAGCCGCGTACTTCGCTCGGACGTTAATACCATATAATGCCGCCGTGGTCTCTATAACTGCGCTATTGCCGGAAACATTGAAATGGTACCCAACTCCGGTCTTAAGTTGCGATCACGTTTGCGCGGGAGAATAATTTATTACACCAAAATATACTCTCTAAAATTATCGGTAGAACGGGCGCGATGTAACGAGATTTATCGCGGTGCACAAAACACGCTTCGATTAGAGTTACCTTGTCATCCTGTCCCTTGTCACATTGTACGTGTGATGAAAGTCACTCGTGATTAATTACCAAAATGACATTGTGTAAAAGTGACGTGATATTCTTGGAACATTTGGCTTTCGGCGATTTCAAGAAAATCGGATCGGTCGATCCACTGCAGTACGTTTCTCTCCCCAAAACGTTTCATCTCTAAAACCTCCACTCGTAAAGTTCGGAGCTGATAAGAAAAGCGGCTTACGCTACTTCTAATTTTCCCGCCGGCTCGGCAAATATTATGCATACACCGTGAATCTATGTCTCCACGAGAGGATGATGTATTGCCGACCTCGACCTCCGTTGAAACTTATACTCGATGGTGGATGGTGGGCGAAGAGAGGATAGGAAGAAACACGAAGAGGCCGCGCTACAGCGCCGTGCGTCTTCGGAGAAGGGCACGCCGATGCAGGAAGGACGGACGGCCGACGTGGAGGGAACGTATTTCGTGTCTGGTTAAATTTCACGGAACGATGGATGGGACGCGTGTAGCTGTATGCAACCTGCAGCCATCTTTTAACCAATACTCTCGATACACATACATATACGATCCCGAAAGATTCCCGACTTTAGAAAATAAGATGCGCGGAATTTTACAAGTGACTTACGTCGATCGTTCAGAATCTGCAGTTGAAGCGTTGCTCAGACATTTTTTCTTTTTTCTTTTTTTTAATATATTTTAAAAAATATATTTTACTTATATAACATAATTTTCTTTAGCTTCGCACAATTTACTCGATTATTTGCTGCATTTTACGAAAGTAAAAGTGAAAATTGATTTTGCGTAAAATTTGTATTAAGTTTGCGGCCCGAAGAGAAAACAACGGACTGAAATGAGAAAGCGGGACGCCATTGAAAATTAAGTCTGTGCTGGATCGAAAAATTGGGTGCTTCCAGAAGAAGTCTCCCAAGTATCGTACTCTCGTGTATGGATCGCGCCACCCGAATCTCAAGAAAGTCTTTACTAAGTTAGTCGGGGCGTTGCGCCCTGGGTATGGGGCGGAAGTTATGAAGTGCGAGCATCCGTGGCGTGGCGTAGCACTGCTTTATAAACGACTTTTCGTGCGAAGTTTACCGGCATTCATCACCGACGACTTGCCCACACCCTCGGCCGACCCGCCTCCACCATCCACCCACGACATCAGCTTCACGGCGGCCGGCCGAAACAGCGTGCGAATAGAAAGGCGAAGCGGCGATGGCTAAGTTTCGAGAGAGTCTTTCCTGTTCGAGCAAAATTACATTCCCAAAATCGAGAGCTACAAACTTTTCAGCAACAATTCTCAACCTTCACAAAGGAGAATATTAATATATAAAGCCGATGAGATTTTGAAACATATTTCAATCTGACAACGAAGATATTGTATTAATACGTTCCATTCATAAAATTTTAAATTAAATAATTTTTATCCGTTTATTTATATAATATTTCATATTTATAATCAATATAATAATATATAAAAGGGCCCAACATAAGATGGCAAAAACGAAAGAGATGCAAGAACGTATTATAAAAAATTAAATAAAATTTAATATGTCCAATATTTTATAGTCAGCAAAACTAATTTTGACTTTACAAAATCTTCTTCAATAGCATATACATTATAATCATTAAACTTCAATTAAATTTAACAAGTCATGATCTAAGAATTTAAAAATTAGAATGTAAAAAAGTAAAGAGATGAAAAAAGTCACAGTAGTCGTAAAAGAATTGTCATCCTGTCCCTTGTCAGAAGAAAACGTTAAATTTGCAGATATTTCAATTTCTATCGTCGCACACTTACATGTAAAAGCCTCTCTCCTTTATTCTAATTAATATATCAAATTAATATATCAAATGAACACAAATTTTTATCATATTTTCCTCCACGTTAAATTTTAAAGACAGATCGTGATAAAGTTTTCACGTGGATTGCTGTCGATGATCATGAATAGAATGATAAATTAAACATTTATGTTATTTTTTATCTCGAATCTAATATGCTAGAAATGATTTACTTATCTTTTTTTAGTTTATTCATTCTTGTTTGTATCAAACACGATATTTTTTCACTTGTTAGATGCATAATACAAATATACATTTCTAAAACTCATAATAAGGAACTTTACGACAAAGACACATTCCTCTCTGAAATTGTTAAATCAATTCGAGCGGACGACATCGCTTTGGTGTATTTTGCGAGAGTAATACGAACGAGCGGGTCTGGCCTCTGGCCCGAGTCAAAGTTACGCGCATATGATTAAATTAACATCGTTTAGGCTGTTTGTCGAATATGCGTAATGCGCGCGCGCGTGCGCGCAGATGGGCCACAGTACGCTGGAAACGATACCGCAGGTAGAAATTTGAAGGCAGGTGGCACGAGGGTGGATTAGCACTGATGTAGCGAAAGGGAATGGGGGGATGCGAGGGTAGTAGGGCGGTTTGAAAGCACGTACCAAATCTCGGATAATTCGGTCTAATTTGTTCGTAGTTAGATTGGAGCGCCAGGAATTATTCAGAGCCTCAAATTGTTGGCGGTTAAGCGAGGCTCGCAAAACTGGTAACCGGTCCTGTAGATGCAGCATTGCGACTGCGGGAGAGTCAGTGGGGGAGGGAAAAGGTCAAGTGGAGGTCGAAACGCTGTCGATGAGGTCGCGGGCAGAGATGGGGGAGGCAGGGGAGAAGGGTATGAGGAATCGTCCGGTTAAACTCAATCCAAAATTGACCGTATTATTATATGTCCTAACCAGGAGAGCCAGACCGCATCGCGCGCCACCGCCGTTCTACATGCCCCTTTTCCTCTCCACGTAATCCCTCCCTTTCCCCCGTCGCTCGTTACGAGATGGAGATAGAACAGCCGGAGAGGTTTCAGCAAACGTGGAACCTCGGCCTCGACATCCGCGGAAACTATATGCGAATTGCAGCAGAAAGCTGCCGTGCCGAATTATTTCCGACCACAGGCCACGACCGTTGATAATTTAATTACCGTGGCAATTCCCGCGGCGACGTGGCCCTTCAACGCGTACGGATACGTTGTCACACGACAACATATAAACCCATACGAAAATGAGACCCAGTCCTTTCTCCCCGTTATCGTTCTCCCTCCAAGTTGGCGACGAACGTCACAATTTTGAATTTCTCTTTCTCTCATGTGAAATTTAATTTATTTCGATTAAATTGCAAGCAATGATCATAAGGTTTTCAAGTCAAATTTAATTAATCGTACAATCGAATTCGAGGTAATGAAGAGCAAAAACTAATGAACTCATGTCTTGTGTCTATTTCTGTTATCCGGTTATTAAATTCGATGAATCACGTCGAAGGTCCGATATACAATGTCCGATCATAAATCATTGTCTATTGAGATATGAATTTCTCGATGGGTCATCAGTCGTCTTTCTCACTTAGGTGCGTGTACATTCCCATTTTCAGTGACTTCCTTCCCCGGTAATGTTATTAATTGCATCGATTTCTTTTCTTGCAACAGCGAGTATGCTTATGTACGTCCAAAGTCAGCATTAGAAATAAAAAAGGGGCAAAGAAGGCGAACGATGATAGGTATCCTTCGTAAAACTTTGAATATAAACTGAGAAACCGAGGGCGCCTCGCGTCGATTTATTCGCGTGTTTGTTCACGGTGGGGAAAGTTTCGCGGTTTGTCAGCGCTTTTAGATTAAGGGCAAGAAGAGCAAGAAGGAAAAGATGGAGAGAGAAAGACAGAGAATTAGACAGAAGAGAACAGCAGTGAGGGAGCATCGAAGCTTCATAAAGTGCTTACAAATTCCTTCGCTTGGTATGCTCGCGTTTCGTCTTTCAGCGATAAAAGCCACTTTTGAATTATGTTTGAGGAATTGATAGATTTGATACAGATAAAATTTGCGGAAATGACAAAATTATAATAATTAACCTTACGTTATTCGTGTTCTTTTTAATATAATTAGTCGTGAAGTATTTTTGATATCTCAGTTATTTGTTTATTATTCTCTTTAATGATTTACAATGAAAATTGATAATATTCTATACATCCTTTAAATAAAGATAAATACAAAAAGATTGTTTAATTATGAAACAATTTGCATTAAATAATGTGTATAAATAGTATTCATACATTTAGCGAATTTATAAAGTCTGGACAACTCACGCGGGTCATGAAGAACTGAGAATAACTGTCAACGATTATAAACTGTTCCTGCTTATTATATGTACATAATTAAAATTCACTGTAAGAGACTTTGTGTTCAATTTTCAGAACAGATGCTACAAATAAGATCTACGATATGAAAGGAAGTAAATCAATCTGCGCTTTGATAAAGTTAATCCTTTTGTATTTGAATGAGATTTAGCTTCGCGAAACAGTAGCTATATAAAAAGCGATGCCATCGTAGAAAGCTTTTATGAATCGTATAACATAGCGCACGATTCCGATTTCCAATCTAGCGCCTTTGCTAAACGAAGGAATCCGTTCGACGAGGATTCTCATTGGCAATGTGATAGTCGAGCGTGGCTCGAGAATCGGCGATGTTTCGAAACTCAAGGCGAGTCCTTCGCTTTCTTCGACGGCGTACTTTACTTCGACAGTCGCCGACCACTCGACCAAAGAGCCGCAAGCGGAGATGGCCCTCGCGATTCAGGAGAGCGCGCACAGCGCGAACATTCCAGGATATTGATTAAATTCTACATTTCTCCAAGTTCCTGCCAGGAACAATTTTAGACGCGTCGTCTTTCAGCGATTCGATTTCGTTCGCATGCGTTCGAGCACGTGACTTTCGATCGATCCCAAATCGTACGAATGACGTCTCCCCTCTATTGATCGATATTAAGATCAAGATAATTAATTCGAATGAATATCCTGTTCTGATATTATGCGAAATGTATATATGCGAACATTGTGCGATATAAAATATTTGATGATATTTGCGTTTCAACAGAGGGGAGTTGAAATGAGCACACACATAAATAACGGAGTTTTGCATTTTGAAAAATCTGATAAAAAGCCAAACGCATAAAAAACTAATGGGTGTGTGTGCGTGCGTGCGTGCGTGCGTGCGTGCGTGCGTGCGTGCGTGCGTGCGTTCGTGCGTGCGTGCGTGCGTGCGTGTGTGTGTGTGTGTGTGTGTGTGTGTGTGTGTGTGTTTAACATTCTGGTATATTTTTTATAAACTTGTGTTTCAGAACGCTACTTTTTAATTCAAGTGTTGCGGATTGTCTCCTATTACTGGATGACTTCTGTCTTCTCTCCCTATCGTATAAGGTCATAACGTGAATTCATGAACGAGAAAAGATACATTTCAATTTGGATTCATGATGTCCTGGACTTCTCGCTTTATAGCGCAATACGCGAGTTCTTGAAAGTCGGTAAAATCTAGAAACATAACTCGCAAGCAACACATCGCATGCGAAAATGAGCGGCAAGAATTTCATTCCAGAAACACAAGTCGACTATTCTTAATCTCGTTGAAAGCCAACAGTCATTTTGGAAACGGTAGTATGTAATGTTAGTTCAATTATGATTCGACTACGAACGTGTTTTATCTTGAATCTCGCTTCTTCTGTATCCCTTATAGTTGCAAAAGTTTATCGTGAGATGATAAAAAAAAGATGTGATAGAATTGCTGCGAGAATTCGATTTTTCTCGGGAACTATTTTCGCCAAAAATCGA
>Ga0157364_1000096_pt1 | contig 37296 bp, 28 predicted proteins | sample AttsexASBM2_FD_111476 | JGI IMG/M metagenome (GOLD analysis project Ga0157364, IMG submission 111476) | Fungus gardens microbial communities from leaf cutter ant in Ribeirão Preto, State of São Paulo, Brazil - Atta sexdens ASBM2 | ecosystem: Host-associated > Fungi > Mycelium > Unclassified ...
CTGGAGCACGGTTAACGCCGGCGCGCGCCTGTTCGGCGATTACAGCGGGAGGTGGGGTTTTATTCGCTGGCTAGAGCAGGGTAAGCGCCAACAACTTGACCGTAGCCAGTGGATGATGAGCTTCACCGCCCCGGACGGTCAAACCCTGCAGTGGGTGCTGCGCTCTCAGCTGGGAAAAGGTCCGCTAGCGCTGCTGGAACTGCGCGGTTTCACGCTGCCGGAACAGATATTCAATGTCGATAGTGCAGTCACCGCCCAGGTACTGATGACCGATAGTCAAGATCGTGATCTCCAAGGCGTCGACTGATCAGCACAGGGTGAAATCTGCTTAACGGTTGTTAGGCGGATGATGCCCCAGTATGCACCAAAAAACGGGCTGCCCTGATATGCTTCGATAAATGACACTAGTCCAATGGGATAACCCTTGACGATAAGGTTTGATATTCAGTCGAGGGCACAACCAGCGTAAATACGTCTGCGTTACTATCTAGAAAGGCGCCCCCACCGCTTTTTCACTACTGTGTACTCGGCATTGGCAGGCTATCGTCGTCCGGCGGTGTTAAACGGCTATAAGTAGCCAGTAACTTTCTCAGATGTAACTCGGTTTCCGCTCGTAAGGCCGCCGTCTGTGAGGCTTTTGGCTCTAGCTGTGACAGCTGACGTAATGCCTCTTCAGTAGGAACAGTCTTGCTGAAGGCTCGGCTGATGGCAAATACTTGTGATTTGAGTTCGCTGACGGTCAGATACTTTCCTTTTTGCCCATCCAGGCGGTTTAGTTTATCGGTAAGTTGGCTGAGTAATGCCATACCATGGTTCCAGCCATTCAAGTTTTCAGCTGGTAGGGTGTTGGCGGCCAGTTGCTGCTGCCATTGCTCGGTAAGCGCTAGGGTCTGCGGGGTATTCGGCCAGAGCACCCGCGCTTGGCTTACCAATTGGCCGGTGTAATCATACCACCATGCGGGAGGCTGTCGCCCTAGTACGCTGATCTGCTGTCGGGCAGCGGTAAACCATTTGCGGCTATCAGGGAGTTGGTGATCCTTAAGAGTGATGGCTTGCTGCCGGGTTAAGGCTACCGGCAATGGCGACACGGTAGCCATTACTGCCTGCTGCTCCGGTTGCGCAGTGATCCGCTGATAACCGCCTGTCAGCAGTACTATTAGAAATAGCATGCAGACCATCCCCGCGCTGAAAGGACGCCAAGCGAAACCCTTGACGTCAGATCCTACCGTTACAGGCTCCACATGTTTTTGGGGCCCAGGCTGCGGGGCGACCGTTAAAGGTAGCGCCTCAGAGGGCACTGCGGCGGGCAACAGCGGTGTCACTGCCGCAGATGGCGTAGGGAGAGGAGATTCAGTACTGTCGCGATCTCTTGCGCTGATTGCGGCATGTTGTAATTGCTGTGCCAACACGTCAAAGCCGATTTGAGCGTTAAAACCCGCTTGCTGTAACTGCCGCGATATCTCAGTGAGATGCTGTTCTGTTTGTTCGAGAAGGTCGCGATCGCCGCTAGCGGGGAGTTGAGTGCGGAGATGCTGTTGTAGGCGACGACTGAGGGTGTTCAGGATCTCGGTGCGTGCATGGAGAGAGTGTGGCCACAATTGCTGCCAGTGGTGGCTGACCACTGACTCCAGCAGAGACAGACCTTGATGTATTCCCGTGACACCCGCCTGATTAGCCCGAGCCAAGGTATACCATGAGACAGTCTGTAAATCGGCACCGTTCTGTTCAAACAGGGTCAGGCAGAGTGATTCGACATAACGCCAGTTCATATCAGGGCGGGCCGGATGGGTCAGTTTGCGCATTTCATCGGCAAGGGCTGGGAAGGCGTTAAAGGTGCGCGGGTCGCTGCCACAGGGCAGCGGGTATCGTTCTGGTTGGATCACAGTAAGCTCCCAGGGTCAGCGCGGGATGTCAGACAACAGTCTGCGAAGAGATAAAATGTTGTCGAGTGAGATGCCGTAATATGACGCGGCCTTCAGGGATAAATTCGGTACCATAGCGCACCAAACCCAGTCCCTTAAGTTCTGCATCAATGGCATAACGCAACTCACCGGGCGTGGTTTGCTCAAGCATTATTACCTTTAGGCTTTTCAGCCGCGGCTCATATTTCAGCAGGACGTTGGACAGTACCGAAATCAGCTGGTGGGCAGTACCGGGCATCCCCTGTAAGATCAGGCTTAAATCTGGCATACCGTAGTCTGGGAGATGGGCCAAACTGCCGGCACGGCAGTTAAGGATCCGCTGCATATTATCCAGCACTGACAGGATCACTTGGTTTTCCTCACTGATCTGAGCAAGATCGAGGTAACCGCCGATATTGGCGTATAAGATGTCGTACAAGGAGGGACGAGGCATGTTAGTGACTCCTAACTGAAGACAGCGGCAGATGTGCCTTTGTGACTGCTATTGTTCGAGGCTGAGCGGTTAACTTCTTTGACTGTGCTGTTAAGGCCATCAGCAGAAAGAGGCTGTAGAGATCACTGGCGGTATCACCGTCTCTAACAGGGCAGTAATAGCGCCCAATCAAGGCCAGTTTCCCAGGCTTGCTGGGGATACCGATCCCTTGGCGGGGAGCTAAACAGGTATTCGCTGTCGTAGCTTGACCACAGGGTATTGGTTTAAAAGAATACACAAGTAAATTATCCCTAATTTAAATATAGTAAAGTGCACATAGCCGTACAGAGTGAGTGCAGCCGCACTGTTGGGGCTATGCACACACTTCATAGGTTAGGTCGTGACAGACCCCCCCATCTTCATCACCAACCTTATGTAAACAGAATGGCAGCACGGACTGGATCTACCGCAACCAAGTCTGCAAGCAGGCGTTCCATTATCGGCTGCAGCTGGGCTTTATTCGTTTGATGTCGTCCTGCTTGATGACGCAGTAGTTTTAAATGGCGGGCTTTGACTTCAAACAGTAACTCTGGCTCCCAAGAGGATAAGGAGAGGGCTGAAGCCCGTTGATCCAATTCGTCGAACAGATGAAGTGCCAGTTCATTTTTACCTGTCTGTTCAGCGACCCTGGCCATCAATAGCCGTAACAACCAGCGATTGCGTTCACTATGGGTGCCCGGCCGGTTCTGTAACCAGGCCAAGGCGGCATCCGTGCCTTGGCTATCTGCGATGTGCAGTGCCTCCGGTTCCAGTGCCAGAATATCGTTATCACTCGAGGTTGTCGCAACATCGACGCTTGAGGTACTTTGCCAGCTTTCACTACTGACGGTGACCTGTTGCTGTATCCAGTTGAGGGTCACTTCATCCGCAAAAGGCATTCCATTGTTAAAACTGAGGGTTTCTAATCCCGGCAGCCGCGCCAGCAGTCCCTGAAGGTCGTTGACGATGATCGCCGCCACTTTATCCTGCCCTGATTTAAGCAGGGCTTGATGGGTATACCATTGTAAATCTAGCCACAGATGATTGGCGCCACGGCTGAACAGGGCATCGCTCTGCTCAAGTAACTCCTGCCAGCTTTGTTGTAGCCATAATCGCTTAAGTAGGGCACGCTGGTCAGGTTTAGGTGGGGCAACCCGCGTCTGTCCCTCAGCGGAGAGCGGTGGCAGTTGCTGAAGGGTATCATGACGGATACTTTTCATCAGATGATGGCTAGCAAGCCAGCCCTCTGGTTGGTCTCGCAGATATTTCGCCAGATTACGAGCCTGTGACAGCAACTCCTGCCCAGACGTCATTGTCATCAACACGGGCACGCTCTGCGGGTTAGGATCTTTCGGATGCTCGGCAATATTTTGTGGCACTACCGCATCTAGGCCACCAGACTGCATCAATCTAGACTCCAGCGCCTGATAAAGCCCTCCCAGCAGTGGATTGGCCGCATCATCGATCATAGTCTGTTCTATCTGCCACAGTGCGCCAGCGACCCTGAGTGTCTCTGTCTGAACCACTTCTGGATAAAGGGATAAGCTATCAAGCATGCGGGAACTGCACAGCCACTCTAGGGCACTACGGCGACTGCGGTCACGCCGTGGATGGAGGTTGCCGGAAAAGCGTTGCAGTAATCCTGCCAACAGCTCAAGCCCATCGGCCAGTCCGCTTTCCCCCTCCCGTTGCAACCGGGCCCAGATATAATAGGTGGCAACACGAATATCCTTCGCCGTATTGCTAAGCAGCTTTTCTACCAGTGAGCAGATAAGATCAGTATCAGCACCGGAAAGCTTGTTGACCTCTTCACGGATTTGCTGAAAATCATCGTCGTAACTGGGATCCTCACCGGCCGGTTTTTCTCGGCTGATAGGCTGTAACCACTTCTCCCATAAGCCGATACGTATGGCAGTGTGTTTCTCAAGCGTGTCGGCATCTGCCTGACAGGCATGGATTAAAGAAAAAATGGTTGCCACCCGTTAACTCCTTGTCGCCTCTCAACCCAATATGGCTACGATTTTTATCGGGCACAGGCTATTCTCAATCAGTAAACAGCCTGTTGTGCAATCAAGGCATGCTTATCGTGGCTCTCACAAACTTTATTATCAACGACTTTTTTCTTCACCAAAGAGATATATTAATTAGGTTATTTTAAATATTCACAAAAAATAACCTTTTACGCCTGTGCCAATTTTGTCACCGTTAGTGATGAGCTATCATTTTCGTTATTAAGGAAAGCTCCTTTTCCAAGTCGGATATGATAATGCTAATGCTGGCGAAGAACAGTTAAGTGGATCAAAAAAATAACCTACCAAGATATCTCGCGAGTCCGAGCAAGACTGTTAAAATGGTGGGTCTTTCTTGAAAAAGCAACCAGTAAATACGCAGTTACTCCGCATGTCCTTATTGCAGAGATCAGGGAAATAAACGGATTTTATTTTAATCAGTGATATGCAAAGTGGTTATGTTAACCCTTAATGATGGATTAATTACCCGTTGATAATATAATCGAGATTCAGGGTCTGACTCCCTACAGCGGGAAGGCCATAACAGAGACTGACGTTCCCGCAGGTTGATTAGCTAGGGCTACCCACAGGCGTTTCTCCTGGAGTGAAACTATTAATGATCCTAACATAATGGCGGCGCTGTTCATCGCTAAACTCTCCCTGAGCTGCAATGGTCAGGATAATAATTTTACGCTGTGTCGGGTTACATTGTGGATCATTAGGCAAGTGGATCACTGACATTATCTGGCTAGTCCAAACACCGTTATCCAAATAGCGGTTAGCTGCCTGCAGTACCGGTAATTTCGACGGACCGATTTCATGATGGAGATTGTCGCCTTCAGGCGTGTAGCCTGCTGTCAGCATGCGCATTCGCTCTTGTTGCAGTGCATAAAACTCATCAATGGTTTGACCCTCAGTAAGTTCAGTACGGTTAATGATAACTTCGTAGGGGGCTCCTGCCAAATCGGTAAATTTCAGGATGTTAATTGTAAAATCTGCATCCGGTGGGAGTGTCAGAAAACTTCCTTCAGGAAGAGGATAGTTAATAGGTTGATTAGTCATAGTCTTTATTCACCTTAAATGTCTGAGGAAAGAGGGAAATGATTTCAATACGCCGGTTACTCGCCTGACCAGCAGTAGAGTTGTCAGAGACCAGCGGCCGGGATTCCCCGGCACTATCGAGAATAAAATGCGACTCCGGCAGCCCGCTATTGCTAACTAACCAATCACGTACCCCCTGTGCCCGGCGCAGGGATAAACGACGATTACTATCACTGTTGCCGGTGTTATCGGCATATCCGACGATCAGTACCGGATAACGGGCAGATTGTTGCAGTGTCGGGATCAGCGCCGCCAGTGTTTGATAGCGTTCAGGCAGTAAGGTACTGCTGCCGGGCGCGAACCAAGGCGCAAAATCGTGACGGGTCAGGTAGCGACCAGGCGACGACGCTAACATGCGCGGACTGAAGGGCGGTGGTGGCGCGAGGGGCTTGAATACTGTAATCCCAGCGTAAATCCCACCTATTATCAGTAGCGGTAACAGTACTGCTAACCGGTGATGACGCCGATAGTCTGCGCTGGTTGGTGGGACAACTTGCGGATCAGGGACGTTTGCAGCAGGACTGCTAACGGGTAATTCGGGAAGTGGTGGGGGGGTTAGAGTGTTGGCGAGGGCGGGGCAAAGATGGTAATGCTCCGACAACCATGTTGACCAAGCACCGTGTCGAGTAAAGCCCTGTCCGTAATCGGCGAGCATCACCCCAGATAGCATCAGTGGCGTGTCGGTGAACAGCGACTGTAAAGCGGTATAGAGGGGGGATGAATGCAGCCATTCCAGCAGGATCGTGGCGGACAGTCGACGCTGTACGGCGTATAAGTCACCGCCGCATTCATCGGCCAGCAGATGCTGGGACAGGCCATGTAGTTGCTGTGCCAGACTGTGATTATCTGGTGTTTGTCCGGCACTCTTGACCCAAAAGGCCGCATCCGGATCATGACGCTGACGCTGCTGACTCAAGGGACTGTAGATCACTAACTGACAACGCAGGGGAGCAAGCCCGCTGACAGCCGCCAGTATCTGTGCCCAGCGTTGACATTCAGCGGCTAACAGATCGTTGTGTGAGTACATATCGCCGAGCAACGGGATCACGCAGTAGAGAGGCTCTGGGAGGTGCTGTTCAGTCAGTTCGCGGTAGCGTTGGATGAACTGGTGCGGGTCGGGAGCGGTCATCCATAGAACGCCTTGTTTGCTGCGGGTGGTTTCGTATTGGCTGAACCAGTTACCGGCGCAGGGACCTGCGATAAGACACACAGATCGGTTCTCGGTAGCAGTTGGCGGGTGGCGGTGATTGTGACCGTCAGCAAAGGGTAAGGTCGTCAACGAGAGGGTAACTCGCCGTTGCTGATAATCTGCTAACAATCGGCCGATGTCTGCATCCTGACGGATATCAGTCAGACTGAGCAGACTTATCAGGGTATAGCCAAATGCGAAGAGCGTCTGATCGCGACAGTCAGCCAGCATCTGCAACTGAACCGCCAGACCGCGGGGTATTTGTTCCGCGTCGATCGCCTGTAATTGCGTGGTGAGGGGGGCATCGGCAGCGAGGCTTCCCTGTGGTTGCCAAGCCTTGCGCAGATAACGATCCAAATACTGCCCCAGCAGATGACACAATACGCCGCTCTCTGTCCGTGGGTGCGACTCGGTGACAAGCAGGCTCTGCAGCTGATTAAGCTGAATGACCAGTTGCTGTCTGAGGGTTGAATAAGAAGGCACAATCGCACCGCAACTCAGTAGAATACCGGTACCGGCCATCTGGTTAAACAGCGTTTCACTTTTCACCAAGGATACTCCGTTAACGGGCCCCAGCCCTGGTTTTTGTGCCAGCCACAGACACGGATCGTAGCGGGGAAGCAAGGGGTTGGGGTGGAAAAAGAGATGACCACGCAGACGGAAACACCGTCGGTGCTGCGGGCCGAAACGCCTGCACACAGATGATCGCGGTAAAGGAGGTGATTGTCGGTATCGTACACCGTCAGGTGAAGATGGTCATAAGGAGAATCCATTCCCTGCCAGAGCGCCAGCGGTAGGGTTATCTGCCGGTCGTAGTGTGCAGCGAAGGAGTCAAGCCATTGCTGCTCTGAAGTCACTTTCTCGGGGAAGAATGCCTGTTTACGCTCATCCGCCACTGCGGGCTGTACCGCCTGTTGGCTGAAAAGGAGTCCACACTGGTACTCAAACTCACGGACAGTGCGCAGAGTTCCGCAACCGTAAGGTCCGAGCGCTTCAGGATTATCCTGATTAATTCCTAGCAGGGTGGTAATGCGTCTTTTGGAGCGCTGATCCCGTTGCCACCAGCTTTCAGAGATGGCACCGCGGTCACGGGCACTATTATCATGGTCTTGCCAAATCTTCGGTGAGTCGGCACGTTGATAGTAATGCCACAGCAGCGGCTGGTGCGGATGATAAACATCGTAGCCATGGGTAAAGGCTCTAACAGACATCGCAATTTCTTCGCCCGCAAAGAAAATATGCGGATCATTAGGCACATCCCTCACAAAGCGTCCTAAGGTAAAGATAAAGCCTCCCGCGAGATAACTGCCCCGTTGTGGTTGTGTCGCGCGGAAGTTTTTACTGCCTGCCATCGGGATCCCTTCACGGGTAAATTCCCGGAAAATCATGCGGTTGACAAAATTTTGGCGTTGTTCATCCTCCCCAGGCTGATAGCCCGGGGGATAGGCGGAGAGTAATGGTCGTGGGCTTTGTGAAAGCAGTGAGCTTAGCAGGGTGATCATTTTCACATCCCACTGCGGAATGAACCGGCAATGAGAGTCGATTTGCAGAAAGTAGTCTTCATCACCAAAGCGGGTTTCTGCCAAGTGGCGTGCCCAGCAGGCACCCTTACTCTGGTAATAATGACGGCACAGCAGCGTGATCCGAGCGCCCCGCAACTTAAATTCGGCAATATCCTGCTCAGCCGCTTGCGGATGCTCCTGTTTGTAGAAGCCGGCAACATGGAACGGGGTCAGATCGCCATCATCCTGCCAACACACCACAATATGCAGATTTTTGGGGTGGGCGGCAGTGGCGATCATATCTTTTAGGGTCGGGATCAGTTCAGGATCCCGATAACTAGCGATGCTGACAAATATCGCCGACCGGTTCATAGGCACACCCCCGTCCAAGCAGTCATTATTTAATATCAAAAATAATTTCTGCCCTGGCGGAGAACGGCCCAGCTGCCGGATCGGTACTGCTGGCTTTCGTCAGTTCTGCCGTCCAGCGGAATTCTGCATTACTCTGGCTGGCAGTACTGGTTAGGGTTTCTCCACGGGAGCCATCGAGCGGCAAAGATTGACGACTGCTGTCTTTAATCGCAATTTGCATACGGTCGGTATTCCCCCCACCGTCCGTGACTTTAATTGCACCGTTATCCGCCGTCGGGGTTTCGGTGGTGATGTAAGCGGTGGCGGAATAATTACCGTAATCAGATTTACATTTTATAAAGAAGTCCAGTGGACGCGAGACTCCGGCTGACAGCATTTTCGGCGTCACGGTCTCGAAATTAATCGTTTTGGCACTGTCAGCGGTACAGACTGGAGTGCTGATGATTTTTATTTCATTAAGCGCCAGTTTACTCAGATAGTTGCCGGGATCATCACTGACGATAAGGTAATAATAACCAATATCCCCGGCGGGCATCACCACATCGCCATTAGTGTTACTCAGATTGAGCGTGTCAGACACTTTATAGAACTCGACCCGGTAGCGGGCAGTGGCTGGAAACACGAAGTAAACATAGCCGCTCTGATCGGTCGCAGGCATATAAATGGTTGACGGAAACCCTCCCCACTCTTCGGTTCCGTTACTCCACATCGGTTTCATGACAATACCGGGGATTTGCGTTTTAAAGGTTTTATACTGAGAACTGTAGCTGTCTAGACCGATCACTCGTCGGCCAAGCTCTGTCCCGACCAGGCATTCGGTGTAACGGATATCATGACCCATGGCCGGAGTATCGTAGGTGGCGATTGGTGTTGTGTTACTGACCGGCGCATCGGCAGCAATTTCGATTAACTGTGAGGGAATGGTCTGTATCATACTCGAGCCCATTTCCCAGTCACACACCGCATAGGCCGTGCCGACATTGGACAGCAGCAGAGCAAATGGCGACAGCAGAAGTAACGTCCTTTTCATACCTTCGTCCTTATTTTTGATTCAGTAGTGAGATAATCTCCGGTGGATACATTTCCACCAGTTCCGGAAAGCTTTTACCAATACTTTTCTCGATATAAGCCAGCATAGGGATTGCTGGACTGCCCGGTTCTGCGTCATTAAACCACTGGCGCAAGGCCGCCAATTGTGACAGGGCAGCCTGGCGGTCACTGAACGGTTGCTGGGATAACGGCTTGCTCGGCGTAACGGGGGGGGCGGCCGAGTCAGTGAGGGGCGTTGACAAGGGTTCATCATTGACCGGTGAAGCCGGTAACCTAATCGGGGGAGTAGAGAGTGACGCTTCGGTATTGGGTGGGACACTCAGTGATAACAGATGACTGAATTCGGAGAGATCAGGGGCATACTCTGAAAGATGCTGCTGTACCTGCTCGATCAGTTGTTCGGCCTGGAGGTGAGCTTCTGTGAGACCCAGCCATTGTGGATCAGCCGTCTCTGGCCATTGCTGGTATAAGCGGGTTACTAACTCGGCGGACAATGCTGTCTCTGGACGGGGGATCATGGCCGCTTTTTCGAGTTCACCCAGCGTCACCTGGATACCGGCAATTTTTGGCAGTGGTAACAGTCGGAGATCCGCCAGCAATCCATAGCGGTCATTCATTTCGGCAAAAGCATTAGCCCGGAGCTGTGGCGTATACTCGCCTTCATCTGTCAACTGCGGATATAACGTCTCCGGCCACTGCTGCAGCATATGCTGTAGAAGCTGGAGACCGGTTAACACAGCTTGGATACCTTCTGCGCGCACTCGGCAGCGCATCAGAATAATCACCAAGCGGATATCACGGCTTTTCTGCAGTAATTTACGGGTGCTGGCCTCCACTTCGCTCCAGTTCACTGACTCTGCGGGCTCATAAAAATCGCCATATTGAGCATCGTTTTTTGGCTGCAGGCTGGCCGTCAGGAGTAAGAACTGAGGATCCTCATCAAGATTGATGCCGCAGGGCTGTGCGGGCGACAGGTCGGTGAGCAATCCGGCCTCTTGGCCGCTGAAAGGGGTAAGTTCTCTGTTCATAGCCGCTGTGATTCTCCCTCCATGGTTAATAAACGACGATATTTTCTGGTTCAAAACACATTCCGGCCAACGGCTCATCAGAAGGTTGCCTCTCAAGCCATGCGGCATAGCCCATTTGATGCGTTCCGCTGAGATCGGCTAACGGGACCTGATCGGCGGCCAGCAGTAGGCGTATCTCCCAACTGTATTCGACCCCGATAAAGCAGCGGACCCACTCTCTCAAAACCGGGAGGTCAGGCCCCCAAGGCGTTAATGACAAATATTGCGATAATGTCAGTGGCCCCAGCACTAGCTGAAATTTGTGCTGAATATCGGGCACCGTGTCGCCGAGGATAGCGCCGTCTCCCAGTCGGCAGGCCGAACGCGGATGACCCAAACGGGTCTGATCGGCAGCAGTCAGGGAGATCCATTGCAGGGTAAATTCCTGCAGATGGATGGGTAAGTTGAAGTAGTGGCGTAGAGAATCAAGCAGCCCGGAGGGGTCCCTCGCTTCTCGAATTAAATGGGGAGATGATGCTAATCGGGCGTGCACCGGTAGGGGATGCGGCGCCATCTCCTTGGGATCATACCCTGACAAACTCCCTATATAAAAGGAGAACAGTTCCTCCTGCGGATTATCCAAGGTTGCGGTGTCCTGACAGAGAAACCAAGCGCGGTAAAATTGCGATAAGGAGCGATGATGAAAAATATCGGTGAAATCACTGAGGCCTTCTTCCTGGCGGGAGGTATGGACATAAGCCAGCTCTGACAAATGGAGAGGCAGCACGCTGTTAGGCCCCCACACCCCCAAGCTGTACAGGACGATTTTTAACTGCTGTCCTTCATCAGACAGGGCCGCAATTTCACGCGGTGGGAAAATCATACTGGCGACCTGACCAAGACGATAAGGTTCCTGAGAAGGCAGCAATGCCGTTCCCTGAGCAGGGAGTCCGGGGTAACGCGCCGCAATAGCGCGCATCAGGCTGATAAAGCCACTATCCCAGGGTTTATCTGCCTGATACCAAACACTCAGGTCGGCAGGAAAAACGGTGGAAGGCCGGATCATAATATCCCCCGGCGGCCAGGTCGGGCTTGCCATTCACCGATTTTGCCTCGCTGAACAGAACATAGCTCCGTTTCGGTAAAAATATTAATGGCTGCATGCCGGGAAAGATAATTCTCCATAATCAGCCCAAATAGGTAAGGACTGACCCCAGAAAATCCTTCTTCATCGACCGTCAGGCAACAGCGGACGCCACGGCCATACACCAGCAGACCGTTCCCCTTTAAACGGCGGACGACCGGCTCGGTACGGCAACCGACAATACTGTCTATTTGGGCGATGGCTCGCGGATCGGAGCGGCTAGTGAACAGACGTAATATATTCCTCAGTCCTTCAGCGCCACTGGCATCGGGCATCTCCTCCAAGGGCAGATAATTGAGGCTGAGTTGTGAAATCAGTCGCCAAGCAGACTCACCCCTCGCAAAAGGCTCACGTGGCGAAGAAGGACTGCCGACAAATTCAGCCCCATTGGCCGGAATGGACTCCGGCAGTGACAGACTAAAACTGGCATGTTCGGCCAGCAGGCGGGGCAGGTTACGGTTAGTGACTAACGCCTCCACCCGCAGGTAACGGATGCGATCACTGTAAGGGGCCTCGTTTTGGTCCACCAACGAAATAAAAACATCGGTGCCTTTATAGAGGCTACGGGTGATGTATTTCCGATCCGAACTCTGATGCTGTCGGGGCTCGCGTTGCAGAGAAAAATAGCGTCCGTAATTACCGTTATCTGCATGGCGGGTATGGTAAAGGGGATTAAAAATGACCTCCTCACTGTTTTCCGCCAGTAATCCCACTACTTTACTGACTGAAAAAATTTCATAGTCCAGAGGGTGACAGCGATCAGGTACAATATGGAAATTATTTAATGACCTTTTTATATCAATGCGATCCAAGCGCTTAGGAAATAGATTAATCACTGGTGTGCAAAACAGCAAAAAGCGAGAAGCATCGACATGAGCAATCAGGTCTGCCGGCAATTTACGTAATAGAATGATAATTTCAGCGTGATTACTGTGATTATGAATAAATCCAAGTTCAAGGCCTTGCAGGGTGAAAAAGTAGAAACGTTGCCTAAAGCAAAGGTATTCTTGGAGTAGAGTGTGTCCATGGAACATATTCCAGTTAACCGGTAACAAACTCTGCGCAGGTTCCAATCCTTCAAAGACCAGTGCCTCACGGGTTAAAGTATGTGGCGGAGTGTCGCTGTCAGCAGAGGGCATCACCACCGCAAGATGATGGCAATGCAGTAATTCAAACAGGTGAGAGACAATTTGTTCATTACCCTGAATATACACGGGCAGACGGTCCAATCCTTTAAGCTCGGAAAAAGTCAGTTCACCACGAAGCGTTAAGCCTATGCGTATCGCCCCTTTAAACTGACTGCTGTCACATTCTTCGTCTGAAAATGCCGGCAGATCCGGGGGCACCGATGTTAGCGTTGCGCTGGTAATATCGATGGGCCAGAGTGTCACGGCTTGATTATTGCGAAACTCGCAGCGTGTCTGGCTGTCAGGCAGTAACTGGCTATGAAAAATGCTGCCTTTTTCAACGGTATAGCCACGACTCAAATCACCAGCATTCGGGTCAGGGTGAATTCTGACCACGCCCATCGACGGTGTTGGGGCGTTATAGTTTGGGGCGACAACATCCAATAAACGCTGGGTAAAGCGCGGAAACTCTGCATCCAGTTTTAAGCGTGTCCTAGCAGATAAAAAGCAGAAAGCTTCAATCATTCGCTCAACATAAGGGTCAGCGACTTCAATGCCCTGCATACCCAGACGCCCAGCAATGTTGGGGTGTTTTAGGGAAAATTCGCGGGCCATTTCACGAATGAAGGTCAGTTCTCGGTTGTAATATTCTAGGAAATTATTATCCACTGTTCCTCAGCTCTTTATTTGTTTCCCTGGCTAGAGCATGTCAGGGAAAAATACACGGTGTATGTATTATTCTTATATTCATGGGCCCATGGGGCTATTTTTCAGTTCTACTCTCTCACGTGCCGGCGTGACCTACGGTCATCGTAGGGACGTTGATAAATACCCGCGTACTGCTGGCCCTGCACAACGGATAGTAGCAAACAGCTTGGGAAGACTTTTTATAAATATCATTATCCTCTTATTTTATCGATGGATTAAATCAGGCTGGTACGTATTCTTGTTATTTTAGGAATTAAGGTCAGGCTGTTTTCTTATTTTAGGAGGAACTTCTCTCTCGTTATTGTTTATCTGATGTTTTTTTGGCTACTATTCCGTTGCCGCTAACAAGGATGTTTGTCAGCTTATCTATTTAAATGACCGGAAACCACTATTCTGAGGTGCTGAGGGACCATGATTATTATAAGAAGAACCTTATTTGAAAAACTGAATCATGTGCTTTCTGACAGTATAGAGAGTGGCACTGAACTTTGTCGTTTGAAGGGAAACCCTTATGTTGAACTGGTTCACTGGTTGAATCAGTTATTACAACAAGAACAGACCGACCTGCATTTTATTCTTCGCCATTATGAGATTGATCGTGCCAAGTTGGATCACGACTTAATGCAACAGATGAGTCGGCTACCACGAGGAGCGGACTCTGTCGCTGATTTTTCGTATCTGATTGAGTTAGCCATCGAGAGAGCATGGATAGTTGCCAGTCTCGGCGAGCAGCCTCTGGAAAAAGTGCGCAGTGGTCATCTGCTGGTGGCTTTGTTGTCTCATCCCGAATTACGGCGCGCATTAGGTAGTATCTCTACGGTTATGAATCAGTTATCGGCGGAAGAGGTCAGTCATTTACTCCCTGCATTGACGCGGGATTCTGTCGAGCAGTCAGCCATTACGTCGTTACGTTCAGATAATGTGGCGTCTTTATCTGCGAAAAGTGGCGCTGCTGATAGCGCACTGGCCTGCTATACCACCGATCTCACCGCGTTAGCGAAAGAAGGCCGAATTGACCCAGTATTGGGACGTGACGGTGAAATCACCACTATTATCGATATTTTATTGCGCCGCCGCCAGAATAACCCATTACTGACCGGTGATGCTGGCGTAGGGAAAACCGCAGTGGCTGAAGGGCTAGCGTTGGCTATCGTCAACGGCGAAGTGCCGCCAGCCCTGGCAGAGGTACGTTTACTGGCGCTGGATATTGTCGCTCTGACCGCTGGGGCCAGTGTAAAAGGGGAGTTTGAAGCACGGCTGAAGTCAGTACTTGAAGCCGCTGCTCAGGCCAGTCCGCCCGTGATCTTCTTTATTGATGAATTTCATACGCTGGTTGGTGCAGGGGGCGCTGCCGGTATCGGTGATGCCGCAAATTTGATGAAGCCCATGCTGGCTCGAGGACAGATTCGTACCCTCGGTGCCACCACGTGGAGCGAATTTAAACGACATATCGAGAAAGATCCTGCACTGACCCGTCGTTTTCAAGTGGTTCAGATTGAAGAACCTTCAGAATCACTTTCTGTGTTGATGTTGAGAGGGCTCCTGCCGGTACTTGAAAAACATCATCAGGTCCTAATTCTTGACGAGGCATTACAGGCGGCGGTTCGGTTATCCCATCGTTATATTCCCGCCAGGCAGTTACCGGATAAGGCTATTAGCTTGCTGGATACGGCCTGTGCACGAGTGGCTATTGCACAGTTTACGCCCCCAGCAGATCTGCAAAAACTACGGTTTTTGGCCAAATCCGCGTGTGATGAACTGGCGCTGTTTGAAAAAACCTCACGTTTCGGTCACGGAGAGGCGCATCGTAAAACGGAAATTGAAGCCAAGATTGCATCGTATACCCGAGACTCAGAGGCACTCGAGCAGCGCTGGCAAGAAGAGTGTCGCCGTCTTGAGGAGATCTACCGCTTACGCGAACAGCTGTTAACGCTGCCGGAAAATGATGCGCAGTTGCCATTACTCCGACAACAATTAACCGTGTTGCAGGGGACGTTAACGCCAGATAATGGTCAGCCTCCACTGGTTCGTGCAGAGGTTGGTGCCGAGACCATTGCCGCCATCATTGCCCAGTGGACAGGCATCCCGGTCGGTCGGGTTATGAAAGATGAATTACAAGCGGTGGCTGAACTGCCTGAGCAGCTCTCCACTCGAGTCGTGGGTCAGTCGAGGGCGTTAGCCCGGATCAGCGAGTGCGTCAGTACGGCCCGAGCAGGTCTAGCAGATCCAGGAAAACCGATCGGTGTCTTTTTACTGACGGGTCCTTCCGGCACGGGCAAAACAGAAACTGCGCTGGCTTTGGCCGAGCAGTTGTATGGCGGTGAGCATAACCTGATCACGATTAATATGAGTGAATATCAGGAAGCCCATACTATTTCCACCTTGAAAGGGTCACCCCCGGGCTATGTCGGTTATGGTGAAGGGGGCGTTCTTACTGAAGCGGTACGTCGTAAGCCTTATAGTGTGGTGCTATTGGACGAAATTGAAAAAGCCCATACTGATGTGCACGAACTTTTTTATCAGATCTTTGATAAAGGTACGATGGAGGATGGCGAAGGTCGGCGTATTGATTTCCGTAATACACTGATTCTGCTGACCAGTAACATTGGGTCTGCATTATTGTCTGAGATTGATAGCTCACAGTCTGAATTACCGTCAGAAGAGCATTTGTTTGAAAGTCTTCATCCCTTACTGTTAAAAACGTTTCCCGCCGCGTTCCTGGGAAGGGTAACTATCATTCCTTATATGCCATTAAACAGGGTAGTGCTGGAAGAAATTGCCGGTATTCATTTAGATAAAATAGTAGTGCGGATGCAGGAACAGCATGGAATAGCACTGAAATATGAAAAAAGTGTTGTGAGTTTTATTGTCGATAGTTGTCAGGCTGCTGCTTCAGGTGCACGTGAAATTATTCATGTGATAGAAAGAAAAATCCTTCCTGAGTTAGCGGGTTATTTGTTATCGGGGGTTGAGCATTCGCAAGGTGAAATGCTCACGCTTATTTTACGTCACTCACTTTCTGCCGGTATAAATATACTGACTCAATATGATGACTATAAGGAGGGGGAAAGCAAAGAAACCTTGTGTGTGGAGTTGTAGAGATGAAGAAGGACATTCTTCTGGATTATTATTCATTCGTTAAATAGGGATTTTTATATGAAAAAAACAAAGTTATCTGCCTGCGTACTGGCGCTGTGTGCCTCGACTTTCACTTTCTCTGCTCTGGCAGCGGACGATCTCCAGGCCGGTCAAGGTAAGGTCTCTTTTGAGGGTGAGTTAGTGGGCGAAACCTGCACCATTGAAAATGACAACTTGATTGTCACATTGCCTACGGTATCCACCCAGTCTATGACGACGGCCGGTGCGCAAACAGGGATCAAAAACTTTGATATTAAAGTTAAAGATTGCCCAGAGTCATTTACCAAAGTCGCTGCTCATTTTGAGCCGATTGGTTCTTCAGGGATTAACTACGCGACCTGGAACCTGCTGAATGACTATGAAGCCACTGAAGGCGGTACAGAAGCTGCGACTAACGTGGAAGTCCGTCTGTTTAACTCTGACTTCTCGGCTCTGCGTCCGGGGGATACCGGTGCAGAAGTGGATATCGTTGACGGTAATGCCACCATGACGTATGCCGGTGGATATTACGCAACCGGCGCGACCACCGCAGGTAAAGTTACCGCACACGTTGTTTACACACTTTCTTATCCGTAACCGATAAGCAAGCTGTGGTCCTCCCGGGAGGAGCAGTAGCTCCTCCCATTCTCTCACCTGTCATGAATGGTTTAACTTATGAGATGTTACAAGGCCGTACTCTCTTATATAGCGGTATTACTGACCGGAATGATATTCCTCTCCTCTGTCGCCAGCGCCGGTGTCACGATTGCCGGAACACGGATTATTTTTCCTGCGGCAGAACGTGAAAAAAGTGTCCGGACCAATAATAAAGGTGATTCACCCGTTCTGGTTCAGGTCTGGGTAGATGATGGCAGTAAAACCGACGATCTGAATCAAATGAAAGTCCCGTTTACGGTCACACCGCCGGTATATCGCATTAATCCCGGTAAAGGGCAGAGTGTACGTCTTATCTATAATGGGATGAACTTACCTGATGATCGTGAATCCGTTTATTGGTTTAACTTACTGGAAATTCCGACCGTCAGTGACGCGGATAAAAATAAAGACCGGTTAGAATTAGCGTTTCGTACCCGAGTCAAAATCTTTTACCGACCGTCGGGATTAAAAGAAAGCAGTGTTGATCACAGTAGTGAGCTGAAGTGGAGTATTGATCGTCAAACGCAACCCGCGACAGTTAAAATTACCAATCCGACGCCTTATTATTTTTCTTTTGAATCAGTGAATGCCGTCTCAGGCAGTAAACGTGTTGCCATAGAACCGGCTATTTTGGCCCCTTTCTCTGACGTTGTCTTTACTCCAGTAGATAAACAGCCTTTACCCGCATCGCTGACGGCCATTGAATTTAATCTACTGAATGATTACGGCAGTATTGTGTCCGAAAAGGTCAAGTACCAGCAGGGAAAAGGCTGGGTAGCCGACCTTTCAGCTCGCAGGAAATAATTGTTGTGCTGTTAAGGGAAATTTCCTGAAGAATTTCAAATAACTGAATGGAGTCAGATAGTTGAAAATTACAACGACAATGACAGGGAGAGGCGACAATCGTCGTTATTCCGGAAAACTCAGAAGTCTGCTACTGAGCGGATCATTAGTGATGATCCCAGTATCTGCTGCTCTTGCGCTGGAGGCGCAGGGGACTGTCTCTGAACCAGAAGATCCCGCACCGGTCGCCTTTAACAGCGCGTTCGTTCATGGTAGCACCATCGATGTCTCACGTTTTTCGACCGGAAACCCGGTCGCCCCCGGATTGACGACCGTTACGGCCCGAGTAAATGGTGCTCTGCGTGGTAAATATCAGGTACTGTTTATTCCGATAGCCGGTAGTGATATTGCACAACCCTGTTTTCGTTCTGACGAATTATTGCGGCTGGGGATTAAGGTGCCCGACGGGAAAAGTAGACCCGCGGGCAGCGCCGCAGATGATCAGCAATGCCAGTTGCTGAAAAATTGGATAGACGGCGCGAGTACCCGTTACGATTCTGCCGACTTTGAGCTGGAGTTGTCGGTACCCCAACTCTATCTGGTGAGCTATCCGGAAGGGTATACCGACCCGGCCAGCTGGGATGCTGGGATGCCTGCACTGTTTCTTGATTATAATACTAACTTCTATACCCAGCAGTTCTCCAAAGGTTATTCCGGCGGATTGGGACATACCGCCAGTGGCAGCCTAGGATTACTGAGTGGCATTAATGCTTATGGTTGGCGACTACGCAATCGCAGCACGACCTATCTTTCGAGCCGATCTGAGTCAGGCACCCGCAACCTCAGTACGTGGTTACAAAGAGATATTCCATCACTGAAAAGCCAACTGACACTGGGGGAGACCAATACTAGCGGCGATCTGTTTGACAGCTTAAGCTTTCGAGGGATACAACTGGCTTCTGATGATCGAATGCTACCTGAGAGTTTGCGTCAGTATACCCCTGTTCTCCAAGGGATTGCGGAGACCAATGCCAGGGTCCAGGTCACTCAGCGTGGCCAACTGATTTATGAAACCACCGTCCCTCCTGGCCCGTTTGAACTCAATAACGTCAGTGCGATGGGATATGGCGGGGATCTACAGATGACGATTATTGAAGCGGATGGTCAGCGTTATACTCGAATTATCCCGTTCTCAGCTCCGCCAATGCTGCTCCATCCTGGGGTGAGTCGTTATTCGATTGCCGTCGGGGAACTGGATGAGTCTGGGTTACAGAAAAAACCGATGATGGCGACCGGCTTTTATCAGTATGGGATGAATAACTACTACACCCTGTATACCGGCGGCCAGTTTAGTAACGATTATTATTCTGCCGCGTTAGGCCAGTCGTTTAATACCCCGCTCGGGGGGATTTCAATGGATATTACCCGAGCTTGGACACAGCTCAGTAATAACAAGAGCTCGTCTGGAAACAGTTTTAACCTAGGGTACAGTAAATTTATCGAACCCACTTCCACCAATATTTCCATGACGGCTTACCGGTATTCATCGAAAGGATTTTATTCCCTTAGAGATGCCACTGCGGAACGGTACGGTATCAGTCAGGATTATTATATGATTGATTATCGTACCAAACAGCGGTTGGCGGTGAATGTCGCTCAGACGCTCCCCTTGGACAGCCGTCTGGTATTGGCAGGGAACTTCTATCAGTACTGGAACAACCGCAGTGCCACCTCCCAGTATTCTCTCTATTTTAGTAAAAACGAACGGTTATTCTCATGGGCCGCTGGGATTAGCCGGGTATTCAGCACTAACGGAAAAACATCAAATAATTACACCTTGTCGATGACAATTCCGTTAAGTCGACGTCTGAATATTAGTGATAAGCCGCTGTTTAACTCGTTGAGTACCATGATGACTCGCAGTAGCGACGGGGCAACGTCGTTGGTCACTAATGCAACAGGGACACGGGGTGATCGGGGCACGCTGAGTTACGGCATGGGAACCAGTACCAGTCGGGCTCGGGAAGGCGGTACTGACTACGCGGTCAACGGTAATCTGAATTACAACACGCCGTTTGGTCAGTTTGGGTCGACCTTGTCGGTGGGTAACCGTAGCCGTCAGTTCTCCGCAAGTAATTCAGGCAGCTTGGTTTTACACAGCGGTGGTCTGACATTAGGGCCTTCACTGGGTGACGCACCTTTTGCCGTGGTAAATGCACCGGGTGCCGCCGGGGCTAAAATCCGTAATGGCTATGGCACCACTATCGACAGAAATGGTTATGCGATTGTGCCTTCTTTAACTCCCTATCGAGAAAACTCGGTGTCTGTTGATACCAAGGGATTACCCGATACCGTGGAGTTGCTGGAGAACGAACAGGCCGTTATTCCACGAATGGGGGCCGCGGTGGGAGTGAAGATCAAAACCCGCGCGGGGAAACCGGTGTTATTTATTATTCGCGACAGCCAAGGCTCTTATATTCCGATTGGCAGTGAAATCACGTTAGCGAATGGTGAGCCTCAAGCGGTTGTCGGCCAAGCGGGCATGGCCTTCCTTCGCGGCTGGAATATCGGAGAGGAGCCGCTGTATATCCGAGGTGGTGAGGGCAAATCTCAATGTAGTATTCCGACCAACAGTGCGTTGGCGACCCGTATCAGTCAGTCGCCGGATAACACTATTATTCGTGAGGAGGTGGTATGCAAATAGCCCGTAGGAAGTCTGGCATAAAGTATGTCTCCCTCAGTCTGCTGGCGATATGGCTTTTACCGACAGTATGTGGTGCTGGAGACTACCCAATTACCGTTGATTTTACAGGGGAATATGTTAACGAAACCTGTGAGGTGAGTGTTAACGGCGGCAGTAACAGTGAAACAGTCAGTCTGCCCTTAATCTCGACTACGGCACTCAGTAACAGTGGCGGAGAAGGGGGGAAGACAGGCTTCAATGTCACCCTGAATGAATGTGCCAGTAATCAGGCGGTGCTGCTAAGGTTTAACAGTAACTATTCATCGGCTGATACCCTCAGCGGCAATCTGCTGAATCAGACCGGTGGCGGCTATAGTAAAAATCTTCAACTCAGGTTACGCAAAGAGGATAACAGCCAGATGATCATTGATGATCTTAATACCGCTGACCGCTTTGAAATCCGGGAGGGAGAGACTCCGGTGACACATCAGTACTATGTCACTTATTACTCTGGGAGTGATGGACCTGTGACTGCAGGGAAAGTCTATGCAGTGGCGGGTATCACTCTCGAATACGAGTAGGCCGGGCAGTCAGTCTAGGCACTGCTTGGCCGCTCAGGCTGACTGTTTAATTTTATTCATCAGACTATGAGTATGATTATGTCAAAGGATAACTCACAGAAATTTATTGCCAGAAACCGGGCTCCCCGGGTGCAGATTGAATATGACGTTGAAATCTACGGAAGTGAGAAAAAAATCGAGCTACCGTTTGTTATGGGGGTCATGGCCGACCTGTCCGGTAAAACCACTGAACCATTGCCGCCGGTGAATGAGCGTAAGTTTCTCAATATTGATATTGATAACTTTGATGAGCGGATGCAGGCAATGCAGCCACGTGTCGCTTTCGCCGTCCCGAACACGTTAACCGATGATGGACAACTGATGGTGGATATGACCTTTGAGAGTATGGATGACTTCTCACCCGATGCTATTGCTCGCAAGGTTGATTCCCTGGCAACGTTGCTTGAAGCACGGACCCAACTGGCTAACCTGCAGACCTATATGGATGGAAAAGCGGGTGCCGAAGGGCTAGTGATGAAAGTCCTTCAGGATAAAGCGTTATTGAATACGCTGGCCCGAGCCCCCCGTGCTCAGCCAGTCTCCGCTGATCCAGCGGCAGGTGAGGAATAATTTCATCAGGGACCAGAGGCCATTGTTATGGATAAACACAAGCAAAAGTATCAGCCGGCGGCGAGTGTAACGACGACTGAGGTTAAACAGAGTGATTTTAATGCTCTGTTGTCGAAAGAATTTCGTCCGCGCACTGAGCAAACCCGCTTTGCGGTGGAGAATGCGGTAAAAACCCTCGCTGAGCAGGCATTAAACAGTACCGTCACCATGGCGGATGATGCGTATAAAAATATTTCGGCGTTCATTGCTGAAATCGATCGTAAACTGACAGAGCAAATTAACGTCATTTTGCATCATCCAGAATTTCAGGCGTTGGAGAGTGCTTGGCGCGGACTGCATTATCTGGTGTCAAATACCGAAACCGATGAGAAATTGAAACTGCGGTTTATGGATATTTCTAAACGCGAACTGAGACGTAACATAAAGCGCTACAAGGGAATTGCCTGGGACCAGAGTCCATTATTCAAGCAGATTTATGAAGAAGAATACGGGCAACTGGGAGGAGAACCTTACGGTTGTCTCGTTGCGGATTATTTCTTTGATCACTCCGCACCGGATGTTGACCTACTGTCTTCCATCGGTCGCATTGCAGCTTCTGCGCATGTTCCTTTTATCACGGGTGCTGCCCCTTCCGTTTTACAGATGGAAAGCTGGCAAGAATTAGCGAACCCTCGAGATCTGACCAAAATTTTCACCCAGAACTTGGAGTATGCCGCTTGGAACTCTCTCCGTCAGTCGGAAGATTCACGCTATATTGGTCTGGCGATGCCGCGTTTTCTGGCTAGGTTGCCTTATGGCGTCAGAACTAATCCAGTGGACGCCTTTAATTTTGAAGAGAGCACCGACGGTGCCGATCACAGCCGTTATGTCTGGGCTAATGCCGCGTACTCAATGGCCGTGAATATTAATCGGTCTTTTAAACACTATGGTTGGTGTACCATGATCCGTGGCGTCGAGAGTGGTGGCGTTGTTGAGAATCTTCCCTGCCATACTTTTCCGACAGATGATGGTGGCATTGACATGAAATGTCCAACAGAAATAGCCATTACCGATCGCCGTGAAGCGGAGTTGGCAAAAAATGGTTTTATTCCCTTAATCCATCGTAAAAATACCGATTATGCTGCTTTTATCGGGGCACAGTCATTGCAAAAACCGGCTGAATATTACGATGCCGACGCCACCGCAAATGCAAACCTTTCTGCCAGATTACCTTATTTGTTTGCTTGTTCACGGTTTGCACATTATTTAAAGTGTATTGTCAGAGATAAGATCGGTACCTTCAAAGAACGTGAAGATATGCAGAAGTGGTTAAATAACTGGATCATGAATTATGTTGATGGGGATCCAGTAAATTCATCTCCAGAAATAAAGGCCCGTCGCCCACTAGCGGCAGCAGAAGTGATTGTCGAAGATGTAGAAGGCAATCCGGGCTATTACCAGGCTAAATTCTTTTTAAGACCACACTTTCAGTTGGAAGGGCTGACAGTATCATTAAGAATGGTAGCGAAATTACCTTCTCTGAAAGATGTAGCCTGATAAAAGAGTGGACCCGTTAAGGAATAACGGGGAAATCAGTACTGTTACTCAGCACGGACAGCGGAGCGTTTTAATTCCTGTGGTACTGCCATGCCAAGTAGCATGTAACATGTTCAACTTACAGCGACTAATAAGGACTATTATGGCCCAGGATATGTTTATTAAAATTGAGGGTATCGAAGGAGAATCACTTGATGCTACTCATAAAAATGAAATTGAAGTTTTAAGCTGGAACTGGGAAAACTCCCAGCATTCAAATATGCACTCCGGATCAGGTGGCGGTTCGGGTAAAGCCACCGTCGGTGATTTCAAATTTGAGCATTATCTCGATAAAGCCAGTACTAATTTATTAAGTTATTGTTTATCTGGGAAGCATATTAAAGAGATCAAGTTTGTAGTCCGTAAAGCCGGGGGAGACCCTCTTGAATATTTGATGATTAACTTTAGCGATATCATCATCACTCGAGTAGAAGGTTCGGGTAATGCTGAGGATGAAGTGCGTCCACGTGAACTAGTCTCTTTCTCCTTCTCGCGCTTTACTCAGGATTATGTTATGCAAAATGCTGAGGGGAATAAGTCGGGAATTATTTCTGCCAGTTACGATATCAAAGCTAACCAACGCGGTTGATAACCGCCAGGCCGGGGCCCGTTCAGGGCACCGGTCATCGGTTGTTGAATGAATACTATAACGGCTGAGGTTCAGCATAATGATAAAAGGCGAGATCCTCCGCCGAAGAGGGAAGGGTAAGATATCGACGCTAAGGGTTATTCATCTATTGTCACTATTGAGCATAGTGATGGGTGTTTTTTTTCTTTCCTCTTGTCGTCCATATTCAGGGGATTACCCACAGCGGGTGGTTTATTTAGATATTCGGGCCAGTCAGGATTTGAATCCGAATATGTTCTCTGAGCCGGCACCTCTCGCAATAACGGTTTACAGTATCAATACACTGGGTTTTTCTGATGACATGAGTATTGATGAATTAGCCGATGGGGAACAAGGGGCGGAGAATACTAAAATTAACCGTCTCTATCAGGCCATTATTCAGCCGGGTGAAGTCTTTAGCGTTAAATTGGTGGTCCCTACCGACAGTGCTGCGATTGGCGTAAGCGGTGAATACCGGGATATAGAAAATGCCCGCTGGAAATCAGAAATTAAGTTAAGCGATATCCATCAGGGATCGTGGGTAAAACGGACGTTTATCTCAACAGACTTGCAGCTATATGCCCAGTTTAATCGCCTAGACGTGACCTTGGCAGAAAGGGAATAAGTCATGAAAAATAATAAAGTGGTGTGGAGTGAGGGATTATTTTTACGTCCTCAGATATTCCAGCAACAGGAGCGCTATTTTGAATATTTCATTCATCAGCGAGCACTCTCCTCAGGCCTGTTTTTTTGGGGATTTTCCCGTTACGAAATCGACCGTGAAGCCTTGGCTTACGGCAAACTGGTGCTCAGAAGTGCTACGGGAATTTTTCCAGATGGTACGCCCTTCGATATCCCCGGACACGCCGGGTTGCCTGCGCCACTCACCTTACTGCCAGAACATACCGGCAAAATCATCTACCTGGCTGTCCCGTTACGGCTGGATAACAGTGATGAAACTATTTTTGATGCTAATGAAAGCAGCTCACTTGCCCGATTCTGCGCGACGGAAATGGAGTTAAATGACAGTAATGCTATTCGACAGGGCGGTAAACCGGTACAGCTAGCCAGAATGCGGCTTAAACTGGTCTCTGAATCGGAAATGACCGAGTCCTGGATTGGTTTACCCTGTGCCAAGATCAAAGCCCTACAGCCGGATGGCAGCGTATTACTGCATAGTGAGGATTATATTCCGCCGGTGGCGGGCTACGGTGCTAGCGCTTTATTGACAGAATGGCTTAACCATCTCAGTGGCTTAGTCAAAATGCGAGCGGAACTGCTTTCTGGTCGACTGACAGCCAGTGATGGTAAGGCCGAAGGCAGTGCAGAGGTCATCGATTATCTGCTATTACAGATTTTCAATAAGTATCAAGCGTCTCTTGACCATTTGCGGCAGATCCCCGAATCCCCGCCGGTGCATTTTTATCAGATCCTGGCGTTGTTGGCAGCGGAGCTTTCCACCTTTGTCCGCACTAAAATCCGCCGTCCGCTGCCGCCCCCCGGCTATGACCATACTCAGCTTTATCCTTCCATTCGACCTCTCGTCGAACAGGTTCATGAATTACTCAACCAAATATTGATCCGTGCCGGAGAAATGATCCCGCTGCATGCACGGGGGAATGGGGTCTGGGCCGCATCGTTATTGCCGGCTGAACTTAACGCATTCTCTGGCGTGGTACTGGCGGTTCAGGCTCGACTGGCACCCGATATTTTACAGCATCAGTTTACTACCCAAGTCAAAATCAGCGCCCCTCAGCAGTTACATGAATTGGTGCGCTCACATTTGCCTGGGCTTCTGTTGCAGGCCTTGCCAGTACCGCCACGGCAGATCCCGTACCGGGCAGGGTATATCTACTTTGAACTGCAAAGAACAGGACCATTCTGGCGGAATATCGCAGATTCTGGTGCGCTGGCTTTGCATATCGCCGGTGATTTTCCCGGCTTGAATATGGAACTCTGGGGGGTTAGAGCCTCATGAAGGAAGCTACCACTGCGCCGGTTACGCCGGCATCACCATTGCCCGAGGCGTCTGAGGGCAATGAAACCTCCGGTCAAGCCTGGGGCGATTTTTTGCTGAACCAAAATGATGTCTGGGAGAGTTCACCCTCCCTTTCTCCAAGAGAGACAAACTATTCGCAAGAGCCGTTATTTGAAGAGAAAAGTAGTTCTCCTTTTGCCATTAAAATTGAAAGCGTACGACAACGTATCGCTGGAGTGCAGGCCTCCGATAATCCGCTACTCGAAGCGGCACGCCCTTTACTGCGTGCCTTAAGTGAGATGCCGTTGCGGATAGTCGATATGCGGCAGGTCGAACTGCTTAAAGATATCCTTAAACGTGAGATAAATCACTTCAGCATGCTCTGTGATGAAGTCAATATTCCGTGGAAAAAGATGGCCATAGTGCGTTATTGCCTGTGTACCGCTTTGGATGAAGCTGCTCACAGCAGATCTTGGGGGATTGCCGCAGGCTGGTCGCAAAGTAATCTGTTGAATTATTTTGAAGGTGATAATGACGGCGGCAATAAATTCTTTTTACTGATTGGCCGTATCTCAATGAGCCCTGCCGAGTATGCCGATGTGATCGAAATCCTGTTACGTATCCTCGGACTTGGTTTTGAGGGGCGTTACAGTATTCCGGAAGACGGTGAGCGGCAATTAGTGAAAATACGTCAACGTCTCTTGGCCCTGCTGCAAAGCAACCGCCAGCAGCCAGCATTACCGGCTATTATGGCAGTAATGCCTGATTTCCCCCCTCCCGTCCGGCAGCGCTGGCGAATGCCGGTCAGCCTTTCACTGTTTATCACGCTTTTTATTCTCAGCATCAGTTGGCTAGGCTATCGCTACTGGCTATTTCTTGAAAAACAACCCCTACTGGCCGGTATCAATACTCTGCATGATATTCAATATACCGTTGCACCACCTCCGGAACCTCGTCTCAGTCTTTCTAGGCTGCTGGAGAAAGAAATTGCCCAAGGGCTGCTCAGCGTCAATGAGAACTTGATGCAGAGCCATGTGGTGCTGAACAGTGATAATTCCTTCCGTACTGCAGAGGCCAGTTTATCTGAGGAGATGACCGCCATTATTGGCCGGGTCGCTACGGAAATACTGCGCGTCAAAGGGCGTGTAGTGATCACAGGGCATACAGATAACGTACCGATCAAAACCTTAGCTTTTAAAAATAATCAGCAGCTTTCTACCGCCCGTGCCAAATCCGTTGCAGAGATCTTTACCACTGCTGGCATTCCAGCCGAAATGATCAGCGTGAAAGGTATGGCAGACAGCGAGCCGGTCAGCAGTAACCGTACCGAGGATGGGCGTGCCAGAAACCGCCGTGTCGAATTTTTAGTTACTTATTAATGAGATATAATATGATGCTCTTTATCAGACGCATTTTCTCTCGTCAGAACCTCAAAGTGCTGCAATGGATCTTGCTGGGCATTGCGGTGATGGCACTAGTGTGGTTTACCGGTCCTTATATTGGGTTTGGGGATGCTCGCCCATTGGCTGACCGATCTGCCCGCCTTATCGCTGGGGTATTGATCCTGTTCTTATTGCTGGCAATGATTGCTCATTGGTCTTGGGCGGTGCGTATATTGGCGATTATTGCGGCGGTGATCTGGATTCCTGGTCCCTATTTTTATCTGGCCGGACGTTACTGGCTCGCAGGTGTCACGCCGCGGCTCACCCTGATTGGTTTGTTGGCTGGGGGGTACCTTGCGGGATCCTTGCTCAGGCGTTGGCGTCAGCATAAAGCGACCGAGGCTACCACGCCGCGCCAACCTCGTAATGGTGCTGCTCCCTCAGGCATAGATGCTATGTTCCGCCAAGTCACCGACAGTATCAGGCAACGTCCACGGGGTCTTGCGCGGTTATGGCATTTTGCCGATTGGCGACGTCGCGATGCGAACTTGCCTTGGTTTATAGTTATTGGCAGCCGCGGTACTGGGAAGACCTCAGCAATCGTTCACTCAGGGCAGTATTTCCCCCAAGCTGAAGCCGATGAGCCCCAAGAGATCCAGGCGGGGGAGCCGCAGAACTGCCGTTGCTGGCTGGCCAATGATGCCGTCTATTTGGATACCGCAGGGAAATATATCAGTGACCCACAGGACAGTGAGCACGAATGGCAAGAAATCCTCTCGTCACTGAATAAATACCGACCTTCACGGGCCATCAATGGTGCGCTTGTCATGTTATCGGCGACGGAATTACTGTCCCAAGAAGGGGAAAGTCTCAACCACCTCGCCGCAGTCTTTCGCCGCAGGTTGAGTGAAATGCGACGCATTACAGGGGTCTATTTTCCCGTCTATATTGTGGTGACTCAGATGGATACCCTGAATGGTTTTGCAGAATATTTTAGGGGACTGACCAGCCAGGAACGTCAGGATATTTGGGGGATCAGTTTTTCCGTGGGGAGTGGCACTTCGGTAACCGGTCAGAAGGTGGCGCAGTTAATACCTCAGTTAGTTCAGCGTATTGAAGCGGATATCAATGCTCGACTGTTATCGGAATACGATCTCAATGATCGCCGTCGTATGTATGGGTTTCCTGGGGATCTGTCCTTGCTGGTCCATAACCTGCAACACTTTCTGCAGATCCTTTTTTTCTCCTCCCGGTTTGATGATACCCACGATAATTCGGCATTACGCGGTGTCTACCTGACCAGTTGTTATCCTCATGCCTCTCGGGAATTTGTGAATACACAAACTGTGATCCGCCAGTGGACGGAATTTCTCCGTACACGGACAGAGAACAGTGATGAACTGCCTGAAATATCAACGGCCAGCGCTGGCAATGAGAAATTCGTGAGCCAGCCTTGCTTTTTGCGGCAATTATTCTGCGAACTGATTATCCGTGATCAGGCACTGGCAAAGGATCTCAAATTGAATATTACCGGGCCTGCGATGCAGCGCTGGGTAAAAAATATTGCGGTAATGTTGCTGCTGGTAGGGATCTCTTGGGGCATGTTTATCAGTTACGGTAAAAACAATGCCTACCTACAGGAGATCACTGAAAAAATCACACAGTTGAGAGCAGATAAAGAGAGCATTATCAGTGATCTCAGTGATGATAGAAGCGATCAACTGGCCCGTCTTTCCTCATTACTGACCCGTTTACAGGCGCTACCGGAATACGCTGGCCTTAATCTTCAGGACCCGGGATTAAGTTGGCGGTATGGTCTTTATACTGGCGCAGATGTCAGTGCAACCGCCAGCCAGCTTTATCATTCAATGTTACAGAAGTTGCTACTGCCGGTTATCGAAGCCTATGCCACTCAGCGGCTACAGCGCGCGCTGAATCTCTCGCGTGACGAAGATCTTTACCTCAACTTGCGTCTCTATACCATGGTCTATGGGCTTAACCCCGCGGATATCACCTTCCTTGAGCAGCAACTGGCGGGGTTATGGCAGTCCACAACCTTGCTGCCAGCAGGAACACAGAATAACGAGGTTAATCGTCACCTGAAAGCACTTTTTCTTGAGCCGATAGAGGGGGGAGGCCGGCAACAGGCTGATGACAACCTGGTGCGTAAGGCTCGGGAAAGCTTGGAGAGTCAGAGCCGGTCCGCCAGGATCTACAGCCGTCTTAAGGAGCGGCTAGCGGCTGAGGCCCCTCAGGATCTTGACCTCTACCAACTGACGGAGGGCAGTTCCGGTGATCTGTTTGAACTACGCGAAGGTGCAACACTGACTGCACTGCCGGGTCTGTTCACTCGCCAAGGATTTCCGCTCTTCAAAAAAAAAGTGATGACGCAACTGAAAAGCCTGACCGAAGAGGACCAATGGGTGCTGGCCGGGCGAGTTAATCAGGAGGGGAATACGGTACAGCAGGCAGCTGATGCCACCCAGCAACTGGTGAGGTTATATAACGATATTCTTAACCGTTATTTGGATGAGTACGCCAGTCTTTGGCAGCGTTATCTGGCCGGCATCCAAATCAAAACCTATGCACGCACTGGCAAAAGCAGTGAAGGTTCGCAGCAAAGGGACTTGTACCGTTTGGGACGATTAGTTGCGCCGGATTCCCCGATGCGCACGTTGCTTACTCGATTGGTGGCGGAAACCACGTTAACTGCTGAGGATACAGAGAGTCCCAACAGCGGCAGTAGCCTCGTCTCTGGCAGAGCTGCTACTGCAGTCGTGCGGGCTGCACAGCAACTGACGGCCAGTGAAAAGATACGCGTCCGCATGCGGGTCGATGATCACTTCAGTGCGCTGCGTTTATTTGTAACCGGACAGCGTGACGGGAGTCTCCCCACTAATGGCAATGCAGGCAATAGTAGTCCTCTGGGCCAGTTACTCAGCCAGTTAGGCGAATTACAGGTGGTACTCAGTCAGAGCTTAACCGGCTCCGACAGTGCTACCAATCAGATAAAGGCTGATCTTTCCAGTGCCATCCGTACCCGAGCCATGACCTGGCCGGTGCCGGTAAAAGAAATCACCTTACCGCTGCTGAATCAGATTGTTTCAGGAGCTCGTACTGAAGCCGTCACCCGTACGGCTGGGGAGATCGCCCTCGGTCCAGCGGAGTTCTGCCGTAAAGCCTTTGCTGGACGCTATCCCTTTGCAGTCAGTTCCCAGGACGCGTCAATCAACGATTTTGAACGTTTTTTTGCGCCAGGAGGAGACGCAGACCGCTATTTCACTGAGCAACTGGCGGCGAAAACTGAAATCACAGCAAAACGCTGGTACTTCAAAGGGACTCAGCCCGGGGATGCTGAAAACCGTAAGCTGCAGATGTTCAGGGTGGCTCGCCAGATAAGCGAGGCCTTTTTCCCCGCAGGTAGCGGCCAGCGTTTATCACTGCCGGTGAAAATTTCGGTGCCTTGGATGTCTGGAAGTGCCCGTCGTATGCAGCTACGCATTGGTAAGCAATTACTCTCGTATTCTCATGGGCCGGTGCGACCGGTGACTTTGGCGTGGCCCACGCAGGGTGAGGAACCGGCGGTTAGCCTAAGTTTTACTTCAGCGAAAACCGGCGACACAGAGACTCAACAGTTTGGCGGTGATTGGGGCTTATTCCGCTGGTTGGAGAGTATGAAAATGACCGAGCTGACCGGCAAGCGTGATGTGTCAGTCGCAGCTGTCAGTGGGGATAACCAGGCCACACTACAGATATCCGGCCTGGCCGAGAATGGCCAGCTAGTGCTCAACTTATTGCGATCATTTAAGTGCGCTTGAGGTATGGCTTGACACTTACAGTTTTCAGGCTGGACATCAGCGCTGGTACCCGCATCTGCATCGGGTAACGCTGATAAGGACATCGGCGCGTTCATTAGATGACCACCGATCTTAGTTAACACTCATTTAATCCTCGGGGGATTCAATGTCGAGAACGATTACCTTAAAAAGTGCCGCAATGCCCAAACTACTGGGAGAGGCGGCGTTAGTGATGTCAGCGCTGGAAGGGGAGGAGGGACTCTCGGAGTTGTATCGTTATACGCTGACGGTTAAAACACCGGATAACGGAAATATCTCCTGGCAATCGGCATCGAATATTCCCATCAAATCGATGATCGGCAAGCAGGTCACGGTGAGCCTCTCGCTCAGTGATTTTCGGCCACTGGCTGCATTGAGCGGTGAAGTGCGTGAAATTACCGGTATGGTTCAACAAGTTCGCTTCTTGGGGAGGGATGGCAGTCGTGCGGTGTATCAGCTGATCATCCGTCCTTGGCTGTACTTGGCGGAGTTAACCACTGACTTTAGGATCTTTCAGAACAAAACGGTGATCGAAATTATCGATGAAGTGCTGGCGGACTATGATTTTCCACAGGAAAAACGTATAGCGGCCACTTACCCGTCACTGGATTATCAGGTGCAATACGGCGAAACCGATTTCAGCTTTATCGAGCGTTTGATGGAACAGTGGGGGCTTTACTGGTTTTTTGAACATAAGGATCAGCAGCATAAACTGGTGATTGTCGACAATGTCGGTGCCCACAAACAGTTCTTTGATGGTGGTATCCACAGTATTCCCTATGACCAAGATGCCCCGAAAAAAGATGCCGAATATATTTCAGCATTCAACTATCGGCAGACCATTACTACTGGCCGCTGGGTGACGGACGATTACGACTTTACCCGTTCCCGTGCAGACATTATGTCCCTGGACAGCAAGCCACGACAGACAAGTTTTAACGCTCAGGAAATTTTTGACTGGCCGGGCAATTACGATAAAACCGAGATAGGTGAACTGCTGGCGCGGGTTAGGATGGAGGAGCGTGGGGCGTTAGGGCTGAGAAGTCAGGGTAAAGGGCCGGTACCCACCATTGTTTGTGGCTATGTTTTTACGCTTGCTGACTATCCTCTGCAGAAAGCGAATTGTGAATATATTGTGCTGAAGTCCGATCTGGAGATCCGTGAAATCTCTGAGCGGGCCGGCCAGAATACCTTCTTTATGGAAAGTGCCTTCATGGTACAACCGTCAAATAAAATTTACCGTCATCCTCTGACTGTTGAAAAACGCAGAACCTTTGGCCCGCAGACGGCACTGGTGGTCGGCCCCCCAGGAGAAGAAATTTGGACCGACGAATATGGCCGTATCAAAGTCCGTTTCCTCTGGGATCGTTATGGTAAAAACCGAGAGTCAGATTCTTGTTGGTTACGGGTCAGCCAGCCGTGGGCGGGTAATAATTTTGGCGGGATTTGTATTCCCCGCGTCGGGCATGAGGTCATTATCGATTTTATCAATGGTGACCCAAACCGACCGCTGGTGATGGGCAGCCTGTATAACAATGTCACTATGCCACCCTGGGATTTGCCCAGTAATGCGACCCAGAGCGGCCTAATCAGCCGTACTGTCGGCGGTGGGCGACAAAATTTTAATGGTGTCCGTTTTGATGATAAACCCGGCGGTGAAACCTACTGGGAACAGGCGGAAAGGAATATGGAGCGTCTGACCAAATGTGATGAAAATCAGGTCGTCGGCTTGTCGCGAACCACCAGCGTTGGCTTGGATAATTCCCTGTCGGTAGTGGGTGAAAACAGTTTAGTGATCGGCGGAGGATACGGTATCAGTGTTGGGGCTGCGCAGACCGATAATGTCGTCGGAGCCAAAGGGATTAATGTCGGGGGAGCCTTTATGACCGCAGTGGGCGGCTATCATTCGCTGATGGTTGGTGGTGCCCATCAGATGATCGCTGGCGGGGCGGCCACGATGATGGCGGGCGGGATTTTCTCGATAAGCTCCCTTAACGAGTTGGTGATCAGTGCGCCGGTGGTGCGTATTATCGGTTCCAACAAACTAGTCCTGCAGGGCGGAGAAGTGGATATTAACCCAGGCGATTGTCAGGATTGCAGTTGTGGTGGTGGTGGTGGCGGCGGCATTATCGGTAAGCCCGGGATACCGTTGATTATTGCGGGGATTGGTATCGGCATATTGCCACCCAGACCAACTCCGACGCCATCAGAAACGCCATCGGAAACGCCATCGGAAACGCCATCAGAAACGCCATCAGAAACACCGTCGGAAACACCGTCGGAAACACCGTCAGAAACACCATCAGAAACACCATCATGGACACCACCGCCGGACAAATTATACGTCTGAGGCTTGTTTTATATCGAGGAGGCAGGCTGACTGCCTCCGTTTATCTACTGTGAAGGAGGGACTATGTTTAACGCAGCAAGGATAGGGGATGCCAGTTCACACGGTGGTGTGATCGTTTCGGGCGCGGGGTCTGTTTTTATTAATGGTTCAGCCGCGGCCATTGTCTGCGGCAGTGTTGTCACCTGTGCGTTGTTGCACGGGGCGGCCCCTGTGGCCAGCGGCTCAGATTCCGTTTTTATTGAAGGTTCACCCGCAGCCAGACTTTCTGATGTCACCGGCTGTGGCGCCCAAATCTGCTCCGGCTCAGACGATGTGTTTATTGGCTGATCTGTTGTTTACAGCTGCCCGCGAACTGGCTATGGCGGGCAGACCTCTCAGGGAAGGTTTTTATGCTTAACAATCCGATGCCGATTGAATCGATTTTGCCCGCTGGCGATTATGCCACGGATCACCGCTGCGGCTTCAGCCAACTCAGTGAAGAGCAACAAAACGACCGAGATTTACTGAAAGTATTGACGAATGAGTATATGCGTTATCTGTTTGATCCAGACGCGGAAAGAGAGAGTACCGAGATCAGTAATCAGAAACGTTTAGATAAACCCCATGAAATTGAAGCACTCTGTACTGAAAAAACGACCACTGTCACGGATTATATATTAGGCGATAGGCTAACGATTGATCATATTCTGAATGAGTTACCGGTGGATGAATGGACCGAAAAAGTTTTTTTCGGTAAAGGACATCGTGATTTAATCCGTGAACTCTCTCCGTTATCCACACCTTTGAAAAATTCCGATTCAATCCTTCACACAGAATTGTCATTATTAAGGGGAACTGGAATTGATAGCTGTTTATAAAAGTCGCTCGATAATTCTCAGGAGAGCCTGTGTCCAGCTTTCATAAATATACCCCAACACTGCTGGAAAGAATAATCACCACCGACACCGACGAAAAGCGCAGTCGTTATAGTCGGCTGGAAGCGGAAAAAATGCGACAGCTGGTGATCGCGGAAATCATGGAAATTCTGAACCATGCCAATATGGAGCGCTCCTTGGATGTAGAACGCTATCCGGATATAGCCTCTTCTGCTATGAATTATGGTTTACCGAAGCGTGGGACTTATGTGGTTCAGGATGAATGGCAGGCCGCAGAGCAGGATATTCGCACCGCGATATTACGTTTTGAGCCAAGAGTGATTCCGGAGACGCTGGTGGTCACTGTATTGAATGAGGAGTCACTACAGGGGAATTACGCAACCATTTTATTTGAACTTTCTGCTCTGATTTACTGGTCACCTCAGCCTTTAGATCTCTATATCAGAGGACGTTACGATATCGATTCTGATCATGTTGTTATCAAATAAGTGTTTTACCATAAATTAGATGCTGATCTTTCACGGTGCTGAGGATCCCACAGCATACGGGGACGGTGTATTTGCGTACTTAAATAGTATTTCTGTATTTTTCTTATTTGTGGCCAGTAAGAGATTCCGTCAGCGGATGACGTTTCAGAGTGGTCCCTGACCTGCAAATAATGCGACTGGCCGTGTATCGTGTATTCAGGCACGTTCGTGAGCGGCGCGCGCAGCGGCAGATAGCGTGTCCTGAAAAAAGGAATACGGGTGTAAAGGATGACTCTCGAAATATCACTATTGGTTTCAAATTCTTATGAGCTTATGGGACTGAAGTCACTATTGCGTCAGCACTACCGAGGTGACCCACAGGAGATCTGCTTCTTACCCGCAAGCCAGCCACCTTCCTCAGAGCATGTCAGTATTATTTTTCGCGATGATGTGGTGACGATCCATCTGCCAGCAGATGGCGGCTGTGCATTGGGTATGACGCATCTGGCGGCCCCGTCAACGTGGCATATCCCGCTGCTAAGCCGTAATTGCCCGCTGGATGATATTGCTATCAAAATAAAAAAAATACTCTATCTCGCTCGAAACGAAGACGGCCAGTTTCCCATTGAGAATCTGCAAAAGTACCGCCGCTATACCCAGCTTTCGGAGACGGAATATCAGGTGATGCTGCTAATAGGCAAAGGGCTAGACCGGCAGCGCATCTCACGGGTATTGAACCGCTCTCAGAAAACCATCAGTACCCACTACCGTAATGTCAGTCGTAAGATGGGAGCCACTAACCGAGCCGAACTGTACCGCTACGCGCTTTTTATCTCCCGTTGTGGAGGAGAGCAGTGCAATACGTTGTTTCTTTGAGTGGTCTGCACAGTTTTTGCGCTTCTCGTCTTTATTCTTCTGATAAATGCCCTGATAGCAGAATTTTTTTCTGTGGAAACTTTGGGTCTTGGGCTGAGGGTATTATGATATAGGTTCTTTGGTTTCTGGTTAATGGGTCTCTGATGCGTTATAAAATTGCGTTGTTACCGTTGTTTGCCGTCCTGGTCTCTTGCAGCAGCCATCCCCGGGAGAACAGTCCCCGCGCACCGCAAGGCGGTTTTCTACAGCCTCCAAGCAGCGGTATGTTGGCTGGGGATTTTATCGGACAACCGCAAACCGAAAAATTTATCACTATGATGGTCAAAAAACACGGTTTTGACCGCAATCAGTTAGAGTCTTGGCTAGCACAGGCTCGCAGGTTGGACTATGTACTGCGTCTGATGGATCGTCAGGCCCCAAGCGTGACGCCAGCTCCTGGACCTAATGGGGCTTGGCTACGTTACCGTAAAAACTTTATTACCCCCTCCAATATTAAGAACGGGGTCGCATTCTGGGATCAGTATCAGGGGGACCTGTTACGTGCTCAACAGCAATACGGCGTACCACCGGAAATTATTGTTGGCATTATCGGTGTGGAAACTCGCTGGGGGCGTGTTATGGGCAAGACCCGTATCCTCGATGCGTTGGCAACCTTGGCCTTTGATTATCCTCGTCGCGCCGAGTATTTCAGTGGTGAACTGGAAACCTTCTTACTGATGGCGCGTAATGAAAAAGAGAGTCCGCTAGAATTGCGTGGTTCCTTTGCCGGTGCGATGGGTTATGGTCAGTTTATGCCTTCGGCTTATCAGAAATACGCCGTGGACTTTGATGGTGATGGTCATATCAACCTGTGGGACCCGGTGGATGCTATCGGCAGTGTGGCACACTACTTTAGCCAAAATGGCTGGCAACCTGGTCAAAGTGTCGCCATTGCCGCTCAGGGCTCTGGGGTAAACTTGCCGGATGGCTATACCACCCGTTATACCGCAGGACAACTGAGTGCCTACGGCTTGACACCAGTATTGCCATTACCGTCAAGTCAGCAAGTCAGCTTACTGCGCTTAGATATGGGCAGTTACTACCAGTACTGGATGGGCCTGCCTAACTTCTATGCGATTACCCGCTATAATCACAGTACCCATTATGCGATGGCAGTATGGCAGTTGGGTGAAGCGGTCAGTGCGGCACGTCAGAATCGGGTTTTTTAACCAGAACCTTTCCTTATCAAATGTAGGGATATAAAATGGCGCTCTTTTGTGGGCGCCCCTTGTGCCTGCTATTGAGTGAAGGAACTCCGATGCAAACTCTTCCAGCTTGTCCAAAATGCCAGTCTGAATA
>Ga0157364_1000097_pt1 | contig 37218 bp, 53 predicted proteins | sample AttsexASBM2_FD_111476 | JGI IMG/M metagenome (GOLD analysis project Ga0157364, IMG submission 111476) | Fungus gardens microbial communities from leaf cutter ant in Ribeirão Preto, State of São Paulo, Brazil - Atta sexdens ASBM2 | ecosystem: Host-associated > Fungi > Mycelium > Unclassified ...
CGGTGACCGGATGTTGAGGTAGGCCATTACTTCCTTTTCGGTAACGAGTTGTTCAATCTGCATAGCATTCTCCTTTACCCAACCCTCAGGCACAACGATGCCGCCGGTGACCGGTGCGGGAATGGGGTGGTGTGGTTTAGTTGGTGGGGTTATTTACTGTTGATGTGGGGGTATTTTTTCAGTAGCTCGGCCGCCTTGAATAACGGGCCAATGCCGATCCCCTTGCGGTTGTTGTCTCGGTAATTATCGAGGACTTTTTTCAGCATCTGCAGTGCTTCATCGCGCTGCTTCAAAAAGTGAGAGTCGAGTTCGTTGCTCATTCAGACCTCAGTGGCGTTTAAACTTCGCGGCGTATTCGTGCTTCTCTGCATCTTCTCGACATTCAGCATCACAGTAGTGGCCTTTGTCGATCGCATCACCGCAGTTGTAGCACTTGCCGGTGAATGGCTTCGGTCGGGGCCGGTTAGCCATGGCTACCTGTAACTGCTGATGTTCCAGTTCTGATGCTTGGTCGAGTGGGTCGGCATGAGTCATAGTGGTTTCCTTTAGGCAATAAAAAACCCGCCGGAGCGTGTAAACAAAAAATCATGCTTTATTCTTGAATGGGTGGCAATCCTAAGCGTTTAATAGCTTCATTGATTTCATGAGTGCTTGTTATCCTTCCCCTCAAACTAGCATATAGATAACGTTTTCCGTCAATATGTTCTGTTTGAAACACAGGAATAGGTTTAGAGGTTGTTTTATTGAGCTGTTGGGCTGATTGTTGCTCAATAGGCACTTCTACTAATATTGATTTTGGTATTTCATTGGATTCTTTAACTTTGATCTCGGCATTGCCATCGGGGCGTAAAATTAGAATGTGGTAATCCATGAATCATCCTCTTTTTTCTATTCTATGAGCCTATAATGCTACACCTTCCTCTCAACTTCGCCACACAAAAGCACATGCCGAGGCTGGACGTCTGCCATAGTCTCGATCTGATGTTCGCATTGTGTTTCGGTGGGGTAGAGTGTTTCAGTGAGGGGAGTTGCTTGGTTACCGGAGATAATGAGGATGACGTATCCGGCGAGTATCATGCGGGTGGTTCCTTGAGGAATATAATCCAGTGCGTTTTATCCCCCTTGCCGGTGCGTTGCCATATCGTTGGCACCTGGTCTGTTAGGGCGATGACTTGCTTCACTGGGACCTGTGTTTCATTCCATTTGAAAATCAGCGTTCCGTGTGGTCGCAGTACTCGGAAAGCTTCACGAAATCCATCAGCAATATCCTGTTGCCAGTTATCCTTATCCAGCACCCCGTATTTTTTCCGCATCCATCCATTTTCACCAGCCCGAACAAGGTGGGGTGGATCAAAAACTACTTGAGCGAATGAATTATCAGGGAAAGGAAGGTCACGGAAATCGGCAACAATGTCAGGGGATATTTTCAGTGCGCGTCCATCGCATAGGGTGTGCCGCTCGGCTCGGATGTCACAAAATGTTGCTCGTGCATCAGATTTGTTGAACCAGAACATTCTAGAGCCGCAGCACATATCCAGTACTGGCGTATTCATTATTTCCTCCTGTGCGCATCCCACAGAGTAATGTGGAACGCTTTTGGAAAGGGCAGGGTATATCCCCGCCATGATGAGAACTGTTATTTGATTATTGCTCTTCGCTTGAATTTAAACGCTCGAATTCGTCGCATATATAGCAATCTACGACTGACAAAATGCCATCGTTATTGCGGATCATCTGACGTTTTTCTGGGAGCCTAATCTTTGCCTGATTGGCAAGAATTGCATCACACATTCGGTGGATATCTTGGATATCTGAAAAGAACATTGCCTGCTTCGCTCTTATACGTTTTGCGATACTGATTAGGTCAGCTTTTTCATCATTTTCCATCTAAACTCCGGATTTTTAATACTGGTTGTGAAATGATTTACCTGAGATGTATGTTATGGGTAACATATTTCAATGTGTAACACAGTATGTCTTATTGATGCAACGCTCTGTGTCATTGAGAGCAATAATGATCAAAACTAGGCACCTTATTCAAATCAGCGCTGAGTTAACTTACAAAGAGAAACCCTCCGGATAGGGAGGGTGGTGTCATTCAAAATGGTGGCTCATCGTCCATTTGATGGCCTGATTGTGGGTGGCCCCATCCTTGCTGGGTGCTGCCGGACTGTTGACCGCTGTTCTGGCCACTCTGATTCCCGCCTGATCCGCTTTGACGACCGCCAAGCATCTGCATTGTGCCGCCGACATTCACGACTACTTCCGTTGTGTAGCGATCCTGTCCTGACTGGTCTTGCCATTTTCGGGTTTTGAGTTGACCCTCGATATAGACCTGCGATCCCTTACGTAAATATTCCCCGGCTACCTCTGCCAGCTTGCCGAACAACACTACGCGATGCCATTCCGTGACTTCCTTGGTCTCGCCTGTCTGCTTATCCCGCCAGCTCTCCGAGGTTGCTAGCGTGATGTTGGTAACTGCCCCTCCATTGGGCAGGTATTTAACTTCAGGGTCCTGCCCCAAATTCCCCACGATAATTACTTTGTTGACGCCTTTGCTTGCCATTTAACTCTCCCTGTTAAGCCGCGCTCTGGCTGAGTTCATCGGTACGCAGGCCATAAATGTCGGTGGCCACATCCAGTAATTCCTGTGTGCTGGCCAGCGCTCGGGCTGCATAGCGATAGGCTTTATCCAGCTCTTTTGGCGATGCTGCTTTGGTGGCTGCATCCTTAAACGCCTCAAGGATTTCTTCCGGGCTGCGGTCATCGCTTTGATGATGAGCAGTGTTGCTCTGTGGCTCCGGCTTCTGGTTGATCAGGTTGTTTAGGTCACCTGAGGTACGCACCGGCGTGATATCGCGCTCAGTTCGTTTGGCTGGTTCAAATTCGTCAGGTGTGTAAACGCCGAGGATCACGTCCGGGCAGTACAGACGGGCCCAACGCTTAACACCTAGATATGCTAACTGCTGCTTAGGGTCACTTCCCCAAAGGGTCGAATTACGTACCTGAGCCTGCGACAGAAACAACTCTAGAACACGGGGTTCGTCTTCACCTTTCAATGTGGCCCACACACGAACACCACAGCCTTTCTCGTCAGCCATAGTCCAGTTAGGGGCGATATATTTGTTACCCTTCTGAGAGGCTTTTTCAACGAACTTACCGATGACATTCTCCCACGGGCCGAACCAGTCATAGTGAAGGCGATCTTTGGTTGGCGCCATTGATGTCACAACTGCATTCACCAGCTGCGCTTCATATCCGAGAACGCCATTGATGAGGTGAGTTTTCTGAGCAACAGCGTAGGGATTCATTCCCCACTGGGCAGCTTGTAGTGCGACAGCCATGCAGTCCGCAGGGCTTCCGGCAAGGTGAGAGGGTACCGTTGCTCGGCCTTTTGCCATCACATCAGCAAAGGCTTGTAACTTCTGTAATCCGCTAGGACTGAAAATAGCGGCTTTGGTATCGGCTTCATTAGCCGGTGCTTGTACGATTTCGTGACTCATAGCGAATCTCTCCTTCTGGCCCATTCAGGGCGTGCAAGACGTTCAACACCGCCCCAGTTACCGGTAGCGATACATTCGTGATAGGTGGTCAGGTTTTTGCGAAACTCGTTATATCCGGCCTCCACATCCTGTGGTTCGAGGTCATAAACTCTGACCGGATAGCGGCCGCAGTTGATGGTTTCACTGACAGCGATGAAGACGAATAGGGGGTACTCGCCGAACTGTTGCCGGTAACCCTCCCGGTACATGGCATCCTGTACGTGGTACCGGAATTCTTCGACGTGTCGGCTGAAGCGGTCCATGTCAGCGACCTTTTTCACATCGGCGATCACCGGTTGTGCCTTGAGGAACTTATCTGGCCTGATCCGGCACAATTCCTCGGTTTCTTCGTCCCGCCAGTAGATGGAGCTTTCACAGAACCCATCCGCCTCGAGTAACCAGCGGGCACCGGTGTGGGCCATGGCACTGTCCCGCATGAGCCTGAGCTTCCTGTCATCGTCATGGGTGATTGGTGTAATGCCTGTCCGCTTACAGCGCTCAAAAAACTGCTGTTCCTCTTCACGTCCGGCAGTGGTCCGGCGGTTTACTTCCGGGCCTATCTCAAACCGCTTGCCGAACTCTTCCGGCTCCAGTAGCAGACAGTGGAGGGCGGTCCCCATATCGAGGGCCGCGGTCTTTTCTTCATCGATCGGTGCCAGTTTGCGCCACTGGTAGATAGCGGGGTTAATAGCGATATCATCCAGCTGTGATTTACTGACGCCCGACCCAGTGTGATAGTCGTGGTTGGAAATGTCGTGATAGATACCTGGTTCCATAGTTATCTCCATTCGGCTTTAGCTTTATCCAAACAAATGCGATCAACAAAGGCGGCATAGGCGTCCTGCGCAGCATCGCTGGTCAGTAGGAATGAATAGGCCGGGTTATCTGCTGCGAACAACTCAATGTCGTCAGGAAAGAGGGCAGACAACTCTTCAGCTCGCTCGCGCACCGCTTCGTCGTAATTCAATTCGGCGTAGTGCCGATCCCATCGTTGGGCCTCGATACTTTCGGCAACGGCAAATGCTGGTTCATGCAGCATGGTTCACCTCCCTAAGCGAATTCACATACTCGACCAGCAGATTAAAATCCATCTGCCCACACAGTTCCGTCTGCTGCTCCCGGCTCAGCGTTTCAATCTGGCAATCCTCAAGAGATACGCTGACCTTTCCCGGCCGCATTGCTCCGCGAATTTGTGCGTCCGAACATTCTATTTTCAGGTTCAGGCCCATTTTGACCTCCGCAGATCGCTTACCATCCGCAAAAAGCCGGTTTGGGTGTTAGGGTAAAAGTGAACTGCTCCACTGATAGTGATCCTCAGCTCCGTTCCTCGAATGATGTATTTCATATCAAAGCCTCCCTGGCGGGACGGGCTGCGTCCCTGATGAATTGACGGATGCGATCCAGTTGTGTCGTGAAGAATGACTTGATGTCACTGAAGAAATAATGAGCAGCGCCAATGACGCTGCCTTTGACCTGGGTTGTCATTGGCGGTATTCCGATGTGATTAGTAGTTGATGGTTACTGCAGGTACCTGACCTTTAGCGATTGCTGTGATACAAGCTGTTGCGCAATCCGCTGTCAGACCGGAATCGACCAGGGCAGATACTGCGGCTTGCTTGATAGTGCGAAGATGTTTCATGTCTCTTGCGCGGTGTTCGGCCTCATCCTTGACCCGCTTTTCTTCAGCCAGTCGCGCCTGCTCAGCTTGGGCGGCTTTTCGGCGCTCGGTCTCAATAGCCTCCTGCTTATCACGCTCAGCCTTTTCACGGGCATACCGAGCCTGACGCTCTGCCAGTTGCTGGGCTTCGATACGCTGTTGCTCGGCACGTTGTTCTGCGGCGATACGTTCCTGTCTTTCCTTTTCGGCTACGGCCTGTAATTCTCGTTCCCGGCGCTCAACCTCTTCGCGGTCACGATTGGCTTTTTCCTCTGCCTCACGTTTCACGCGCTCTTCAGCTTCACGGGCAATGCGCTGCTCAAGCTCAATGCGTTGCTGTTCTGCCAGTCGGGCGGCTTCGGTACGGTCACGGTCGAACTTATCGTTCATCAGTAGGGCGATTTCATGATCGGACTCGAATTTCTCAGCAGCTGCCTTATCGAATGCTTCGTTCATTTCCAGCGCTTCGGCGTGGGCATTATTCAATGCCTCAATCTCTGCCAGTCGCTGCTGCTCGGCGTCCCATTCCTCACGCACTTTCAGCACTGAATCGCGGATAGCATTGCATTCGTCCACAAACCGCTTTAATTCCAGTTCCGCAGGCTTAACGGATTCTTTTAGGTGTTTCAGATAGGCGCGGCCCGGTTTCTCAATGGCGGTTTTGCTTCGGCTGATTGCCTGAGCCAGTGAGCCGATACGGTCGCGGCCTTTCTTTGTGGTTACGTCCGGCACTTCCTTTGCCATCTCGCGAATTATCGCTAGGTATGGATCGAGTCCACACTGAACGTACAAGGCTGGCGCCTGTTCAGGCTTAATTTCCAATAAAGCTAAATCAGTTGTTTCCGTCATAATCCTCTCCTGAATGTGGGTCATATAACCGCCCACTCAGTGAATGGACGCTTGTGTACCAGGTATAAAAAAGGCCTCGCCGCAGCGAAGCCTAATTTGATGAGTGCCTGTTTTTACCGGGACAGGCTCCCGTGCCCGCCGTACCCCTACAGCAAGATGTGGTGTAGGATGTAAACACCCCTACAGCCGTGAGATTTCATAATGGACTTGATATCGAGCGTTACCCTAACAAAGCAACTCTTTGAATTAGTTAACATCATCAAAGACGAAAGAGATCAACAGAAGGTGAAAGAGGCCGCTGGAGCCCTTTCAGAGAAAATTACCACGCTCCAATTACTAAACTCTGAAATTTCCAGCCTTTATCATTCTGAGAAACAGAGAGCCATGGAGATTTGCGAGGAAAACACCAAGCTCAAAATGTTTATCTCCAATATAGAACATTACACCCTTCATAAGACGCCAGCGGGGTCGATAACATATAAACCTCAGGATACGCCCGAGAATGAAGTTCCCTCTTATTACGTATGCGCACACTGTTACCAGAAAACGATAATATCGATACTTCAACCGAGTGCGGATGAATTTGCTTTCCATATGCTGTACTGCCCCGAATGTAAGAATAAATTTAGGAGTACACCGCTTCCTCTTGTTCCTAAGAGAATCCCTCCGCCTAGAAGTCCGTAACAGGTTCACACTAAAGGAATCGAACGACCGCGCGACTTCAACTTAAAAGTGCAGGTTAGTCGGTCATAGTGCTGACGATATCCAGCCCGATACATGGCTAGCTCAGGCATGTAAGCCGCCCCCCGACCGGGTAAATAACGCCAGTTCGGAGCTTTAAGTGCCTGCTCAATTCTATCGACCGGCTTTAACCTCATATCCTCGGCAGCTTTACGAGCGTTGAACTTTGCCATTCTTCGTCCTTGTCTGTTCATGGTATTACCTCCTTTGTAAGTTCTTTGGTGGAGTGGTGACCGCATCGCCTGATACCTGCAACAGTCGATCTGATACACCACTTCCCAAAGAACTCTATGAGGTCCTGTGTCTTCACAGGGGCAGGTTATTAAAGAGCATTCCGGTTTATGGCCGGTGCGGTAAGTAGTCCGTTTACCGCATCGATGTTTCGTTTCGATGGGATAAAATTACAAGAATTGTTGTTATATGTAAACAAAAAATATTGTAATTTGTTGTATGGATTACTTACTTTTTTGTTTTTAATGGCAATTTATTTTGCACAGGATCTGACCTGCTATTGTGAGGTAGGGTTGTGCCGATTAAGGGCACAAAAATCCGGCACGGTGGACGGGGGAGAGGATAATGCGGGTAATCATTAGGGATAAGTACCGCCAGCTTCATTGATTACCTTAGCTATTTCAGCAAATGAAGGCTGGTATTTAATACCACCAGATGGGTGAGTGACACTTGCCCATTCAACCTGACTCTCAGGGGGGAGATTATACATTTGGTTCCAAAGGTTTACCCCTAAAACCAAAATCACGTCAGGTCTCAGCCGGTTGACTACCTCTTCGAATGGCTCACGGGCTGCTCTCCACATCTCTTTTGTGGGAGATATTCTTGCCGCGTCACCTACGATTTCCTGAACGTAATTATAAAAAGCAACGTGCTTCCAGGCTTCGACTCTGTCTTCGTCAGTCAAGGCAGCATCACTACCCTTGAGAAGCTTTGTTAATTTGGTAAAGAATGAGGTTCCAGCCTCGAAAGCATTTTGCTCAACCACATATGACGTAAAGTCACTACCAGCACTTGAGTCATCGTCGTAGTGAGACTCACCTACAACTAACAAACGAATACCATAGCCGCTGTTGTTGTACCGTTCTCCGACGTATGGTTCAAAGCGGATCTTAGTCATCTAGTTAACCTTTCTAATGTATTCAGTAATTTTGATACTATCGCATCACATGGTTAAGTAGCCAGAAGTCCTGATTTATAGGCACAAAAAACCCGGCGCGGTGGCCGGGTTTTATTAATTTAATCCACTTCTAGGTCAGGAAGCATTATTGTCTCAATTAACTCTAAAGCCCTAGCGTCTCTAGCTGAAAAATACTTTGGAGCATGATGTGGTAACCAGACTTCATTGAAGTGAATCTTAAAGTCTGAGAGATACTCATTCGGGTAAAGCCTTACAGGGAATTTTCTTCCATCAGGATACTCATGTTCATAAGTTGGGAAAGTTTTAGGCTCGACGCCGCGATTTTCTCTCAACCACTTACTGAAAATCCGACCTTCTGATATATCCGGGACCATATCATCTGGAAGTGAATACCCAGCTTGCTCAAGAGGAGCTACTAAGTTGAAGGTCAGTTCATTTAACATGGAAAAGTGTGTATGAGGAACTTTAGACCTATTGGCCATGTATCGCTTCAAATGTATAGGTAATTCCGCTGGGATTCTTTCCCCAGACATCCACTCCCTAACCCATCTAGATACCTGAACAGCAAATTTAGGAGACAACCACTGAGCCAAGTTGATAGCGATATCTGGGTGAACCCAAGTACCTTGATTATCTGCTCTTCCACCTTTAAATGTCTGGATTAACTCCGATATGGGAATTCCCATATCAGCAGATAAAGCCTCAAGAAAGTCTTGCGTTGTTCTGAGTCGAGTATAGTCAGCTAAAATCTTTCCTGCCGATTTACACATTGCTGTGGCGTTGATGTAACCATCTTTAGTTCGAAGGTGAACTACCTCGCCATCCACTTCTCTCGCGATGAGAGATAATTGAAAAGTCTGTGCCATTTGAATGCTCTCTAATATCCCTGGGAAATTTAAAAGCTATCCAATCTTTGCTGGATTCGCGCTGTGTGTCTTGGCAAATGCCGAAATAGGTACTACTTAAACCGCATCTTCGCTTCTACTGCTACACCGATTATCTTGCAATTCCCGTTGATAGGAACCATTGGCCAGGCCGGGTTCAGCCCCTTCAGGTACTTCTGACCACCGTCGATAATCAGTTTCTTGAACGTGGCTTCGTTGGAGTCAACCAGCCTAGCGATCACCATGCTGCCATTAATAGCTTTTTTCCCAGTATCAAACAACACATACATGCCTTCAGGAACGCTCAGGCCGGTCGGCGCAGTCATAGAGTCACCTTCGACTTTCAGCCAGAACGCTTCCCCTTGAATGTGGGCATCTGATGCAAGCCATTCGCTGATCTCATTGATGGAGTAGGCTTCTATGTCCTCAGCCCAACAGCCAGCCTGTACGGAACTTAGAACGGGGTAGCGCTTGCTGGGAGAGTATTCGTCTGCGAGCGAGAAATTATCACCCTTGAGACCTTCATCTTTACCGTCTAAAAGCCACTCGATACTAACACCAAGGGCTTTTGCCAGCTCAGGGAGATATCGTGGGCGTTTAGTTTTACCACCCTCTAATTGCTCTATGGACTGCTGGGAAGTGCCGACTTTTTCTGCAAGTTGACCCTGAGTCAAATCAAGTAAGTCTCGTTTGGATTTAACCCTTACACCGATATTCATTATTTATACCTCTACGGTCATCTTCACAAGAAAAACTGTAATTGACAAACAATATAAATTGTCACAATATACAAATAAGTTTGTTAAAGGAGGGTGTATGGAAGGATTATCAAATCGTCTGAAACAGCGACGCGAAGAACTTAATTTAACTCAGGCTGAACTTGGTGAGATGGCTGGTTACTCTCAGCAATCAATTCAACAAATCGAAGCTGGAGAAACCCAGAGGCCACGTAAGCTCCACGAATTATCCATCGCGTTAAAATGCGACTCAGCATGGCTAATTTTTGGTAATACATACCCACATTCAGCTTAAGCCCCACCTGCTCTTTAACAGCCTGCCCCCTCGGAAGACCAGGGACCAATCAAAGTGACAGCGCCCGCTGATCACTCAATCACACACAAGGATTATTTGATATGGAACAGACAAAAACACGCAATATGACGATCGCGTTTGTCAGCCGCCATCTGGTGGCGTCAGCGTATCAGGCTCTGGTTAAAACAAAACAGACGGTGGTGGCAAAGCTTCTTGGAGTGGCCGATTCAACGGTTCTCCGCCGCGCAGAAAAATACCCTGAATTGATGAAACAACTCGCAGCCTCTGGCATCGAGGACTTTGTCATGAAGGGCGAAAAGAAAATCCCGCTGGATCACTATCGATGGCTTCTGACTGTCGCGATGGAGTTCAGTAGAACCCAGCTCGAAATTACCGCAAATGAAAACGCCCCAGACTGCGGAAACAGTATCGGGGCGTAAGCGAATCACGTCAGCAATTCACGGAGGAATTATGTCGTCACTCTACCAGCTTTACAAGCACAAAGAAAAAAACGGTACCGGCACGTCAGTGAATAAAACGTACCTGGTGCCGTTGTCAGAACTGTACGTCGAGCCGGGCTTTAACGTCCGTGAAATCGACTTAGATCACGTTAATGCATTTCGTGACGCGTTCATCGCGGGTGAATACCTGCCGCCGCTGGCTGTTCAGGTCACAGAGAAGGGTATCAAGATCCTGGATGGTCATCATCGCTACTACGGGGCGCTGGCTGCTACCGATGCGGGGCACCCGATCCCACGCATTGAGTGTAAGGACTTCGTCGGTTCTGATGCAGACCGCATCGCATTCATGGTGACATCATCTCAAGGCAGACCACTGACCCCGATTGAGCGTGGCTCTGCCTATCTGCGGATGATCAACCAGGGCTGGGAGCCTTCAGAAATAGCGAGGAAGGTGAAGCGGTCTGTCTCTGACGTTAACCTGCATCTAGATCTCGTTCACTGTGATTCGGCACTTCTGGATATGGTGCGTTCCGGTGAGGTCGCAGCCACCACTGCGGTGGCATTATCCCGGGAGCATGGACCGCAAGCATCATCAGTGGCTACCGACCAGTTGGATAAAGCCAAGGCCGCCGGAAAAAAGAAAATTACTCGTTCTGACGCAATGCCACTGTTCAGCGCATCGAAAGCCAGGAGGGTGTTGGAGCTGCTTGCTGACGCTTCCGAGGGAACCGCTGGGCCAGAATTTATTCATGTTCCGCTTGGTGTAAAAGACGAGGTCTTTCGCATCTTGGAAGAATACAGAGCCGGTAAAAGGCCGAGAGAACGATCGTGACTTTTGGCCTCTTTGGGAAATACCCAGAAATTTCTTCATGATGGGAAAGCGCTCGTCACTCAAAACACAGAGTGGGCAGCGATACAGGAGCAACGTGAGAGAAGGATGCAGTAATTAACACGTGATGTATCTCTCGGTTATCTATGGCCCTGCCATTCCCCCCTTAAGCAAGATCCACCCCTTATAAATCTGGACTAATTATGAGCATGAACTTAATGGCTAAGGCTATGGGGATCAAAGTTGGAAATCCCCTGAGAAAGCTCGTTCTGATAAAACTCGCCGATAACGCAAACGACCAGGGGGAATGCTGGCCCTCGTATCAACATATTGCAGACCAATGCGAGATCGGACGATCTACTGTGAAAAGCCACATCAGGGCGCTTGAAGAGATGGGACTGTTACGCAGAGAGTATCGGCGTAATGGTGACTTAAATCAGTCAAACTTGTTTCATTTGACGCTCGATAACATCAAAGAAATCCCTGAGGAAAATAGTGGGGCAGGATCTGACCTAGGGCAGGAGCTGACCGAGGGTGGGTCAGGAGCTGCCCGAGGGGGTGGGGCAGGAGCTGCCCCCAGAACCAGTCACTCTTTTGAACCAGTCATTGAACCTAAACAAACACCCATCGCTAGCGCTCCTGCGTCTGGAAAATATGCCTTCGAGGGAAATGTGGTTCGCCTGAATCACAAAGACTACGAATCCTGGAAAAACCTCTACCCAAATATCGATCTGGATTACGAGCTACAAAAACTGGATATCGAGTTCTGCCATCACAAGCCTAAAAACTGGTTTATCACTGTGAGCCAGAAGTTGAGCTACCAGAACAAACAGGCACTTTCCCGGGGGATTGGTAACGTAAAACAGCCAGTCAATCAGAAGCCAGAGCCACACTGGAACAGCCCTGAGTCGTGGGAGGATTTTTTATGACGCGATTACTCCAAGCTGTCGCCAATTGTGACTCCGGAACGTTATCGCAGATTGCCGGCAATACCTCTGACAAGCCAAAACAGTGCGTTCTGAACGTTAACACCGAGCGGTTGGTTGATGCGTTGTTCCGCCAGTTCAAGCAGGTATTCCCGGCGGCTGGCGCCACTAACCTGCGGACATTGGCCGAAGAGTCAGCTGCGAAGAAACAATGGGTTGTAGCCTTTGCCGAAAATGGGATTACCACCCGTGAACAATTGGCGGCTGGGATGCGGTGGGCCAGGGCCAAAGACACCCCGTTTATGCCGTCACCCGGCCAGTTCATTGAGCAGTGCAAAGCGGGTGCCCGCTATGCCGTAGGACTACCGGACGCCGACGAGCTATACCGCCGAGTGATGAAATATTGCGGGGAACGGGGTTTCTACAAGTGTCCGGAGAACTACCCGTGGGAGACCAACGCTGACTACTGGATGATCACTGCGCTCTACAGCCAGATGAAGGCCGGTAACCTGACAGAATTAGAACTGCTGCAGCGGTGCAAAAAGCAGCTGAAAACTATGGCTAAACGAGTCACGTCAGGCGAAGATATCCCGGAACCGCGCAAGCAGCTACCCCAGTTGTACATACCGTCCAAGCCTGATATCGCAAAGGCGCATATCGCTGATATCCGGGTGAGGTTTGGATTTCGCAAAGCCTAATTATAAGGCGTTTAGCAACCCTTTTAACAAAGGCATGGAAAAACTGATTAAAATATAATACTTATTGATGAGGTGAAATATTTTTTATCTGACTTGATGGTGGAGGTTAAAATAACCCCCGCCACCTATTCGTTTTTCAATAAATAATGTTACGCTAACATTATTGTGAGGGAGAAGTAATTAATTAATTAATTTTTTATTTTTCACTACTTTGCAAGGCATCTATCGTGGACTGTATTTTATTTTTTTGAACTTGGAGATCATCAATTATATTTTGAGCTTTATCTTTTTCATCTTGATGTTTGTTAATATTTTTTTGTATATCGTCTTTTTGTGATTGTAATTTTTCAATCTCCTCTTTATTATTTTCAGATTCACTTGTCATATGAATCCTAGAGAATAAAAAAATAGAAATTACAAATAGTAATAAGTATGCAAGTATTAAGTAAAGTCCAGTCAGCTTCATATCCTGTAGCACAACGGCTGCAAGAGAAATGCAAACAATATCAGGTAACACTTCAAAAGATTGAAATAATACACAAAACTTTTTTTGGTGTTTTTTTGATAAATAAACGTATAAAAATGACAATGCCAAAGCTATCAATGGTAGATAATAAGCAAAAGCATGCATCAATTTCTCATCCTGACCAAAATCGTAATGGATAAGAATAGAAAGTCCGGTATATGTGGCAGCGCAGAGTAATATAACTGTCGGGGTGTAATATTTTAAAGATCTAAGCTTTGACATTATATTTCTTTTTGTTTCAGGCATTTTACATTCCTTTTCCATATTTAATTTTTATTGAAATGGTTATTTCAATGATATTAGATAATAAGAGTTGAGTAATAGGAAACATTCTCGTTGAGTATCTTTACATAAAGAGGTTAACCATTGCAATTCGACTTTGTAACACCCAGGCGGCGTATTTTCTCCAGCAAACGACATTGACCTCGAACGACTCAAGCGCTACCCACCGCAGCAAGCAGTTTTCGGTACTAGGACTCATCAGCTAACTAACCCGTGTATCCAACGACTTCACCCAATCGTTCCCGATACAAATCTCACTTACTGCAAGTTAAGGGATCGTAACTCTCGGAGGAAAAATGAACCTCGAAAATACCGTTAAGTATCACAGCCCAAAGTCTCTGCAATTTACCGTTTCCCCACGCGCTACCGCTTCAGAGGCCTTAAGCGGCAGTGATGTAATGGCGGCGTTCGGGATGGTCCAGAGTCGTTCTCGACTGGGATTCACAGCTTTCAGCGGTAAAATGGAACTGAGTAAGAACGACAAGTTAAAGGCGATTCAGTTATTGGCACAGTATGGACTCAAGCATTGCGACAAGGTGGCAGCCTTACGTAAGCTCGATGCCAAGGATAAGGGGAGAGTGGTACAAACACTCGCAACTTTCGCCTTTTCATCATGGTCTCGTTCGGCGGCAACGTCCGGGGCTCGATGTAAGGACTGCCACGGTACTGGCCGAGCCTGTGATCGGGTAAAGACTGAAGCCTGTGGAATATTTATGGAAAAGGAGTGTAACCGGTGTTCCGGTGTCGGCTATTCGCAGCTGGCGGGGAAAGTGGTTTATCGGGTAGTAGCTAATGCCTTATCAGTTGACCAGTGGAAGCGCGGCGTCAGTCAGTTTTATGAATCGCTAATTGCTGAGCTTGATAGATCAGAAAGTCATGCCAATCGTATGTTGCAGTTGGTCACTAGTTCAACTAATTAAATTCGTGGTCCACAGGCGAAGACTCTTGCCCAATTACACTTTTTTGGGTAAATTTGACACCAATGATGGGATTTTATGCTTTCCATTAAGTCAAATTCAAAGGGCTCGCAGATTGCGGGCCTTTTTTCGTTTATATTGTCGCCATGGCTACCTGAATCAAAACCCGCATATGTTCCAATTGATCGGAATTTGGTATCAATCCTTTACTCATTGCGTGCGCATAAATATCAAACAGTTGCCCACTCCCTGAGTCAAGAGTAAGAGTGTTTTTAACCCAATCCACACTGCTATATTGAATCTCCTCATATTCTGATTTAGTACAAAGGTTTGTCAGTGCAGGATTGGGCTCAAATTTTCCCCAATCTTTCTTTTTTATAGCAAGAACACATCTTCCTTGAGAGTTGAATATTGCATATTTTTGATCGGTACTTCTGATCGAGATGGGAAAGTCACTGTTTGCCAGATACATAAAATCGCCTCAGTATATAAATCATTAACAATATAAACCGTTTAGTAGTTATTTATACCCAAATATCACCCTTTGCAAATCGACGAACCGTTAAAACACCCCTATCTGACGAAGACATTCTCAGCATAGGTTAACCCTGACACACAGCACCGAGCTTTCCTCAAGCAAAGGTGAAACTCATGAAGATAACTATCATGCCCGACAAAATTGCTTCGAGCGCTTCCTATTGCGTATCAGGAGGTTTGATCTGCGGCGGCGGGATCTTGCAATGGCTTCAGAACCTGAACTGGAACACCATCGCAGTGATTGGCGGTCTTGTCATCGGGGTCATCACCTGTCTTACCAACCTGTACTACAAAAGCAGACAGACACGGGCCTATGAGTCCGCACTGAAGCGAGGGGTCATTACACCACCCAGGGACAGTTAACTCATGGCGCTTTCGACTGCACTACGAAAAAAACTCTCAGCTCTCGCAGGGAGCGGAGTGATCGTCCTCTCATCGGTACTTCTCCCTGAATTGGAAGGGACTCGATACCAACCTTACCGTGACGGAGGCGGTCTGTGGACCGTCTGCACCGGCCATGCCGGGCCCGAGGTGATCCCAGGCACCCGATACACCCAGGAGCAATGTGATGACTTTTTGGCAGCGGATATCGCCATTGCTAATCGCGCAGTCAATCGTCTGGTCAACGTCCCGATGAGTGAAATGCAGGAAGCCGCCCTGACGAGCTTTGTCTTCAATGTGGGATCAGGACAGTTTTCAGAGTCATCTTTGCTGAAAGAATTAAATCGCGGTGAGACCAACGCTGCCTGTAATTCTCTGCTTCGGTGGATATATATCGGGAAAGCGAAATCGCCCGGACTTCTGAACCGCCGTGAAATTGAAAGGGAACTCTGCCTGTGGGGTGAGGAATGACATGGATACTGCTTAATTGGCGTTCTGTACTGATAACTCTTTTATTTGGGCTACTCGTCAGCGTAGTCAGTCTGATGAACTATTACCGCCATTCAGCTAGCGACTGGCAATTGCAGGCTGAAAAACAGTCGGCTCTGGCACTATCTAAACAGGAAATCATCACAGGCCTGCAGCTGCGGCAGCAAAAACTGGTGATGATTGATAAAACACACATGGAGGCGCTCAGTGAAGCTGAATCTAAGAATGATGATCTTCGCCGCCAGCTTGCCTCTGGCGCTCGCAGGATGTACCTCTCGGCAAAATGTCCGGTTGGCGGAGAAAGTACCGATACTGCAGCCCGCAGCTTGGGCGATGGAACCCCCTTCGAAATCACTGGCAATACTCGACGAAACATTCTCAATCTCCGGGCCGGTATTATCCGAGACCGAGCAAAACTAAAGTATCTACAGGATTACATCCGCGAACAATGTCAATAGCACACCCGCGCTAGTGATCCCACTCGATAGAACTTACAGCTTCCCATCCCTCTTAAAGAAGGAACTTATTATGAGCCGGACGCAATGGCCGATGACCAATGTTTTCAACCCCTGGCCTGTTTATACCAACGGAAGTGAATATGTTATCGCCGTTCAGATCAAAAAAATCACTCAGCATGTATTAGATGGCTCGATCACCTTAACTCCCGAGGGTGGCTACGATGACATTTCAGAGCCAGAAATATTTATGACCGTTTTCAGGCCAGAGGTGGGAGGTTACCTGGTCCGAGGCTCTGCAAACCAAGACATGTACATCGATGCGGAAACCTTTGAATCAGACTATGAGCAGGCGTTTATCAGGAAAGGTGAAAAAGGGGAACCCGGTGAACAGGGACCACAAGGCCCCCAAGGAGCGAGTGGGCCAGAAGGGCCTAAGGGCGCGCAAGGTGAGCAGGGTGATAAAGGCGACAAAGGCGATACAGGAAAGTCCGGCTCATCCCTGCTGACAGGAAGTAATGCGCCAGGTACCGATGACGGGAAAGAGGGAGATACTTGGCTGGATACCTCAACAGATGACCTCTATTCACGGCAAGACGGTATCTGGTCAAAGATCTGCAACATCCGAGGGAGCGGAGGCAGCAAACTCACACGTACTGGGACAACCGCGAACATGTCCGCCAACGTCAGTGACAGCTTTTCAGGTACACAGGGCCACGGCAAAGTGGGCAATACGCTTTATTGGAAAACCACATTTACCTGTACCAAAGCGGCGTATGGTGAATATGTTCCCTATGTTCTCGAGCTGGTTAAATCGCCCGGAGTTCCCTGTGATGCGGAGGGGAACATACTTCCTTGGACATTCGTCCATAGTCCAAAAACATCCGCTACTGCGCTGACTACTGTCGAGGTTTACCTGTTTGTCTACGGGGCCGCGACCCAACTTTGTGATCTCGGAAATAAAACGATGACTCCTTTGAACTTGGCAGGCTCAGAAAGTAATCAAGATCCCGTCGTCACCTTCAGTTACTGGTACGCAGAATCTGACTAAGTTGTCAGTGACGACAATCCTCAAAGCCCACTTTAACCGGTGGGCTTTTTTATGCGCCATGCCCGGCGAAGCAACACAGAGCCTTTCAGGAATCAGCCTCGGAGAAAGCCGTTATAGGTGGCGACCTCTCTGTGGACGGTATTTCTGGGCAACGAGGCTTATTCACTAAAAGGTACTCGCCATGAAAAATGTATTATCTGTACTGAGCACAACTGAAGCGCCAACCATGAGCAGTCTGGAAATGGTCGATTACATCAATGCTGATCGGGAATCAAAAGCTGAGACAGAGGGGCTGAAATTTCCTTGCAAGAAATATACTCGACTGCAACATAAGCATTTCCTCGCAAAGGTACCAAAAGTTCTGGGTCATACATCGGCCAAATTTTTGGCCGATGATACTTACGCCGCAGGTAATGGTGCGACGGGTGTAAGGCTGATTTATAACTTCCCCAAACGCGAAGCTTGTCTGATGGCAATGAGCTATAGCTACGAGTTACAGGCTCAGGTCTTTGACCACATGACAGAACTTGAGGGGAGCAAAGAGATTAATCTTCTCGATCTCTCCGGGCTAGCTGAAATGGCGGTTAGCCAAATGCAAAATCGCGTGGCTGCTGCCGAACGATTCTCATTTGAGGAACACGGTCAGACTGGGAGCGCGTTAATGACCCGACGTAAGAAAGAGAAAAAAGCTATCAAAAAGGCAGAGCAGATTGTTTGCGACCTAATTCAGTTCAGACTTTCTGACCTCGGTGACTTTCCAGAAGGAGAGCCGGCATGACACCGATTGATTTCATTCATCGTAATGTCATTAGTGAACTGATCAAGCAGGGCTACGCGGAGATGGTAGCCCATCAATGTGCCAATAGGGCTGTTGATCATTACCGGTGTTGTTCTGCAACCAAAAAAGGTGGCATGTTCGATGACTGTCTTAACATGGCTAAAGCGTGGGCTACAAAATTACAACCAAATAAAAAGTCGAAGTAAACAACCGAGAGCCACTTTCACAACGGCTCTTAAGAGAAAGTTTACTTAAACTCACTTATTTTATTGTTGAGCATTTGGATCCTTCTTCTTGCCTCTTCAGCGTCATCTAGACCAGACAAGTCTGGGGTATCGCTGTTTGTTAGGCCATTCATGAATGCTTCTCTAACAGCATCTCCATGTAAGACCCCTAGAGAGTTTATCAGGCTTTGAATTATTACTTGATGAGCAAGTGACTCAAGCTTTAAATCTGTAATTTCTTCAACTAATAAATCTATTTTTTCACTGTCTGTCATTAATCTATCCCCATGTAAGTGATTGACCAATAATCATGAATTAAGGCAGTTCAAAACTAAAGAGAATTTTATGGCACCTAACAAAAAAATGGGTCGCCCCTCTGAATACTTACCGGAGGTAGGTGAAGATATCTGTAATCTGCTTATGTCCGGTGAAAGCCTTCGCTCTATCTGTGAGCGGCCAGGAATGCCTAACCGGACAACGGTGTTCAGATGGATTCAGAGCTTCGACGGCTTCCGCAACCAATACGCACACGCGCGCGAAGTCCAAGCCGATGTTCTGGCCGAAGAAATCATTGAAATCGCCGACGATAGCAGCGGTGACGTCATTGTTGATGAAGATGGCCGAGAGCAAACAAACCATGAGCGTGTTGCCCGTTCACGCCTGCGCGTCGATGCCCGAAAGTGGTATGCCTCGAAGCTAGCACCGAAGAAATACGGTGATCGCATCCACCACGAACAGACCATTCAGATTACCGATCTGTCGGATGAAGAACTGGATAGAAAACTTCAGGAGTTAACCCATGCACAATCTCAGCCGGGAGCAGAAGATTGAGTTGGTAAGGCTTCTTGAAGAAAAAAAACGCCGTGAACATGTGTTTCGGTATAAGACCTTTTTCTCGTCACGCTATCCCTGGCAGAAACGTTTCATAGCCAGTACCAAAGAATACTCCCAGTCAGCACTCATTGCCGCAAACCGAGTCGGTAAAACTGAAACAGCCACCTATATCGATGCCATCCACGCTTTGGGGGATTACCCTGAAGACTGGCCTGGGCATAAGTTTGAGCATGCTCCGTTGATCTGGGTGCTGGGTTATTCCGGTGAGAAGTGCCGAGACTTGTTACAAACGCCTCTCATTGGGACGAAAACAGATGCCAGTTGGATTGGCGGGATGATCCCCGGTGAGCGCATCCTTAGCACAGAGGCGATGCCTGGGACCCCCAACGGCGTTCGAACGGTCTATGTCAGGCATAAGAGCGGCGGCACTGCAAAGATACAGTTCTGGTCCTACTCACAGGGGCAACACGCGCTGATGGGAGACAATATTGACTGGTTTCATATCGATGAAGAGCCGAAAGACATCGATATTTATCCCCAGGTCCTGGTTCGAACCGCAACCGGTGACAGGGGGAACGGTGGTAGGGGGATCTTGACCTTTACACCGGAGAATGGCCGCACCGAACTGGTTAAAAGTTTCATGGATACACCAGGAACGGCCCAGGTATGCATGAATGTCGGGTGGGATGATGCCCCGCATTTAAGCGAAAAGATTAAGGCTGAACTCCTTTCCTCGTTTCCAGCACATCAGCGGGACATGCGTACTAAAGGAATACCAATGCTCGGTCATGGACGAATTTACGATCTCCCAGAAGAGAGTATTACCTGCCAACCGTTCCAGTGTCCGGACCATTTCTTTGTCATCGACGGGCAGGACTTCGGCTGGGATCACCCTCAGGCACATGTCCAATTGTGGGAAGACAGGGACACGGATGTGATCTACTTGGCTTACTCCTGGAAGGCTCGGCAGAAAAAAGCGGATGAAGCCTGGAGGCTAGTAAAGCCTTGGGCAAAAAACATCCCAGTTGCCTGGCCCCATGATGGTTTGCAGCATGAGAAAGGCGGAGGACAACAGCTCAAAGAACAGTATCAGTCCGAGGGCTTCCTGATGCTTGACGGACATGCCACCTGGCCGGATGGCGGTAATAAGGTCGAACCCGGCATTCATGAACTCCGCGAACGTATGATTGATGGCAGGTTTAAGGTATTCACCACTTGTCGGGACTTCTTTGAAGAATTCCTGATGTACCACCGTGATGAACACGGGAAAATTGTGAAGTCCAGTGATGATGTACTGGATGCCGTCCGGTATGGCTACATGATGCGCCGTTTTGCACGAAGGTTGGGTGACATTAGGAAGCCAGCAGAAAAGAAAATACCTCCGCCTATACGTCCAATCTCCAGAGGGAGATAACCAATGAATGATAAAAATGAGCGGCTGGCGCATCTGCTCCGGCTGTTTGATGATGACTGGACTGCAGGTGAAATTGCCAGGAGTGAAGCCCGTAAGGACCTGTTTTTTTCACGTGTCAGTCAGTGGGATGATTGGCTCAGTCAGTTCACCACACTGCAATACCGTGGTCAGTTTGATGTTGTCCGGCCAGTCGTCCGTAAGCTGGTGGCTGAAATGCGCCGAAACCCCATAGAGGTAAAATTTCGTCAGAAGGAAGGGCGTGATCCTGATGCGGCCGATACCCTGATGGGGATGTATCGAACGGATATGCGTCATAACTCTGCCCGCTGTGCTGTGAATGTTGCCGTTAGAGAGCAGATTGAGAGCGGGGTCGGTGCATGGCGTCTTATCACTGAACATGAAGATAACGACCCGACCAGTAACAACCAGATAATTCGTCGGCAGGCGATCCACAACGCCTGTACTCACGTCATCTGGGATGCTAATGCCAAAGAAATCGACAAATCTGATGCCCGCCATGTCACCCTCATCAATGCCCTGACTAAATCAGGTTGGGAGCAATTTGCTGAGAAGCATGGCCTGGATGAAGATCTGCAACCCACATTCCGCACCGACAATCCGACTGACTTTGTCTGGCAGAGCAGAGATACTTTTTTTGTGGCTGAGTATTATGAATCTGTCCGGCGCAAAGAAAAGGTCTTCATCTACCAGGACCCGCTGAGTGGTGAGGTAGTCAGTTATTATCAGCGTGACATCAAAGGGGCCATTGATGAGCTGGCAGAACGCGGAATGCAGAAAATCGCAGAGCGTACTGTGGAGCGCAGTCGGATCTATAAAACGCTACTCTGTGACAGTGCAATTCTGAGCGATCGCCAGCTTATTGCAGGGGAGTTTTTACCGATTGTCCCAGTGTATGGAGAATGGGGATTCGTTGACGACCGTGAGGTCTACGAAGGTATCGTTCGTCTGACTAAGGACGGCCAGCGCCTACGAAACATGATTATGAGTTTCAATGCTGACATTGTTGGCAAAACGCCGAAGAAAAAGCCGATATTCTGGATAGAGCAGATTGAAGGCTATGAGCGTATGTACACGGCTGACAATGACTTTCCCTATTATCTGATCAACCGGAAAACGGAGGGTAATGTTGATTTACCGGCACAGCCCTTAGCCTATCTCGAACACCCAGAAGTTCCGCCGGCAAATCAGTATCTGCTTGAAGCGGCCACCGCATCTGTCAGGGACATTGCTGATACCGGGGTAGGGCCAGGGGCAGCAGAGGGGAACCCGCTAGCATTCAATACAGTCAATCAGCTAAATCAGCGCTCGGATATGGAGACATTTGTCTTCATGGACAACCTTGCTACAGCGATGCGCCGTGATGGTGAGATTTATCAGTCAATCGTCAATGAAATCTATGACGTTCCGAGAAAGGTGACACTGACGGGTGAGGATGGCAGTGAGCAAAAAATTGAAACGCTGGCTCAGCAGGTAGATTTTCAATCAGGCCGGGTGATTGTCCTGAACGATATTCGCGGACGCTATGATTGCTATACCGATGTCGGCCCGTCCTTTCAGAGTATGAAAGAGGCTTCACGGGCAGAAATTCAACAGCTGCTCAAAACCGTACCCGCAGAACATCCCTCATGGAATGTGTTAATGCTGCAATACCTGATGCTGCTCGATGGTAAAGGGATGGAGATCACCCGCAGTTTTGCGACTCGGCAGTTAATTATTCAAGGGCTTAAAAAACCTGAGACAGAGGAGGAACAGCAATGGTTGCAGGAAGCGATGCAATCACAACAGAACCAGCAAGACCCAGCTATGATCCAGGCCCAAGGTGTACTGGCCCAGGGTCAAGCCGAACTGCAGAAAGCCCGTAATCAGGAGCAAGATCTGCAAATTAAAGCTTTCACGGCACAACAGAATGCACGTCTCAGCCAAGCCCGAGCAGTCCAGGCATTGGCGCAGTCCCGGGCGACGGATACCCAGTCAGTACAAAATGCACTGCAGTTATTGTCTGACTGGTATGACAAACAAAGTCAGGAAGGCCATAAACAGGCTGAACATATGCTGAAAGCGCAACAGCAGTCACATCAGCAACGAATGGACCTTTCTTCACTCCTGCAACAGCAGAGGCAAGTACTTCCCTCCAGCGGCGAAGCTGAGCCCCCTCAATAAGAGAGACATTACTATGACAGATACCACCATTATTCAGGCAACTGAAGGAGCCCCCCTGTCCGTCACACCGGAAGTGGATTTGGAGGTCACCCATGAGGTCGATACCCCTGAGGTTCAGCCTCAGGAAGCACAGGGTTTCGACATTGTTCTGAACACTGATGAGACAGAAAAAGACCCGACGAAACCCCGACAGGATAATTCGGTTTTCGCAGTACGCCGGATTGCCAGAAAGCGTCAGCGCGAGCTGGAGCAACTGGCTCAGTCTGTTCAGCGCGGGGAGTTGCCGGAGGAACTTAGGGTCACTCCCGGATTGCCATCACAGCCGGCCGTGAACGACTTCTTGTCAGAGAGTGCATTGGCAGAGAAGTACGAGTACGACACGAATCGCGCACTGGCTGCATTCACCGCTGCTCAAAACGAGTGGTTGATGAAGGTTCAGGATGCCAGGAGTCAGGCGATCACCGAGCAGAGTCGCAAAACGCAGGAGTTCACGCGTCTTAATGCTGGCTTTGCTGAGGCGGCAAGGGCGCACTATGACGCGGCTGAGAAGTTGAACTTAGCTGATTATGAAGAGAAAGAGGACCGAGTGAGGGAGATCCTGCCTGCTGGCGTGGATGCTGAAATCATGTCTCTCTTCCCTGAAAAATCCGCGGCCATGTTTTATTACCTTGGCTCCAACCCTGAGCAGCTGCGCCGTATTTTGACCCTGAGTTCACAACAGGCATTGATAGAACTGACCCGGCTTGCAGACCGGCTGACCGTGAAGCCGCGTAGCCACGCTATTTCACAAGCGCCACCGACTGATGTGCCAGTGAGCGGAGAGGTCGTGGCAGAGGGGCAAGTATTGCTGCAGAGGCAGATGGATGCAGCTGCCTATGCCGGAGACATTGAAAAGTACCTCAAATATAAGCGATTAATCCAGGCCAGAAGCTGATGGCCGGCGTCCGACTGGGGACTTTCTACCTGAATGCAGGTATCCCTCAGTCAGAGCTGTCGTCTTCTCCATCGCGGTTCAGAAAGTCTGGGTCATCGCTATCACCCATGATGTTCAAACATACATCCACTTGGGTTGAGGCAGTAAACAACCTAACTGGACGAAATTATAGGGATATTCATTATGCTTAATGAAGGCCAGATTATTACTTATGGTATCGATGAAGTGATCGACACGATCACTAACATGACACCGATGGCACAACGGGCCGCAAAATACTCGCCGCCTGCAGCCGATATGCAACGTTCGGGTAATACCCATTGGATGCCGCTTGAAATGGAGTCCCCGACCCAAGCCGGTTGGGACCTGACAGGTAAAGAATCCGATCTGCTCGAGCTCGCCGTGAAAGTGAATATCGGTGAGCCGGATAACGACTTTTTCTCCTTACGCGCTGATGATCTGCGTGACGAGAAAACTTACCGCCGGCGAATCAATTCTGCCGCCGTGAAGCTTGCCAACAATGTAGAAGTGAGCATCGCCAGAACGGCCGCTGAAATGGGATCGCTTATCGTGACCAATGAAGGGAATATCGGTAAGCAGGCTGGTGGCGGATGGGATTTTCTCGCCAGTGCAGAATCGCTGATATTCGGGCGAGAACTTAACCGCAATGCTGGTCTGTCTTACTTTTTTAATGTGGAGGACTACAAACGTGCTGGTTATGACTTGATTGGACGCGACATCTACGGACGGCTGACTGAGGATGCCTATAAAACCGGCTCTATTCAGAAACAGGTTGCCGGCTTTGATGAAGTTCTTCGATCACCCAAGCTTCCGGTACTGCAAGCCTGCTTAGCATCGGAAATCACAGTCGTCGGGGCTCAGTCTTTCAAACCTGAGTCATGGACTGAAGATTCAGATGGCAATAAGGAGAACATCGATAACCGCTTCGCCCGCGTAACGCTGTCATCGTCTAAAGGTTTCAGACGCGGCGACAAGGTCAGCTTTACTGGGGTGAAGTTCTTAGCGCAGATGGCAAAAAATCTGCTTACTCAGGATGCCACCTTCTCAGTGACCCGAGTCATCGACGACAAGACCATTGAGATCACTCCAAAACCTGTCGCTCTTGATGATACAAGCTTAACCAGTGCCGAGCGGGCTTATTCAAACGTTAATACCTCGTTGGTTGATGGGATGGCCCTCAATGTACTGAATATTGCGGATACAGCTGCCAATGTTTTTTGGGCTAAAGATGCCATCCGTCTCGTGTCTCAACCGATCCCCGCCTCACACGAACTGTTTGCCGGAATGCAAACCAGGCCCTTCAGTATCCCGGATGTCGGTTTGAACGGTATTTTCGCCACACAGGGAGACATCTCTACGCTGAACGGACGGTGCCGTATCGCTCTGTGGTATGCCGTGAATGCCACACGTCCCGAGGCTATTGGTGTCGGGCTTGCGAATCAGGCGGCGTGAACACCAGGGGCTACGGCCCCTTTTTTAAGAGGAGAACATCATGCGCAAGATGCTTTATAAAGCTGGCGGCACTGTCTCGGTTTGGGGACGGCAGATGCATACATTAATCACTGAAGGCGCAGACGTAGAGGCCAAGGTGGCTGAAGGTTGGGTAACCCACCCAAGGGATGTGCCAGAAACCATGACGTCTGTCTCTCGTAGAACCAAAAAAACATCGGGATCGAAGGGTGCGAGGGGTGATCATGAGAGTACTGACTAAAGGGGACATTGTACGCGCTGCATTGCGTAAAGCAGCCATTGCCAGTGATGCAACGCTTACCGATGTCGAGCCCCAATCCTTAGAGGATGGCCTGGAAGACCTTGAGCTGATGATGTCCGAATGGCGGATGGGCGATGACCACAAGGGCATTGATATTGGGTATGCCTTCTCTGAAGCAGGTATATGTCCGATGCCGGATGATCTCCATTGTTTACCGGAATTTTCCTGCAATGCCGTCATCTGTAATCTGGCGGTACGAATAGTGTCAGATTATGGTCTGGAGCCCTCACTCGGGCTACTGAATAAAGCGGCCTACGGCAAAGAGCGTATTCTACGGTCTTTAAGTGATAGGCGTACCCCCCGACTCAGATATCCTTCGCGCATGCCTTCAGGTTCGGGTAATAACCGTTCGGCGAGTCAGTCTCTACGACCATGGAGAAAGCCATATGCCGATCATTGAATTACCACTCATGAAAGGTTTGGGGAAGCGACCAGACCTGGCGGAGTACTCCGATCTATTACCTGCAAACATGCTAGCCGTCAGTAAAGAGGTGGCTGGCTCATCGGGGTATATGCACCCCTTCCCAGGTATCGTGAAAACGGATGATATAGCCGGGGTTTCAAGGGGGGGCGAATACAATACTAAGCAGAACACCGTCTATCGGGTAGCCGGTGACGCGCTCTATCACGGCGGCATTCGATGTGAGGACATTCACCTTCCCGGTAGTATGCGAGTGAGCATGGCACACAGCTATAACAGCCAAGGTATAGCTGCTGATGGCAGGCTTTACCTCTACCGCCATGAAGATAACACCTTAAAGGAACTTGAAAACTGGCCGGAGAAAGCCTCCCAGACTGAGGGATACCAGAAAGAACTCAGTGCGTGGACACACAATGTGAGTGGTGGAGACGCGTTTTATGTTCCAGCTGAAGCACTCAATGGTCGAATTGTTATCACACTAACGCCGACGAACGCCGCTGGGGTCACTGGTGACTCAATGAATATTACCGAAGATCAATGGGGCAGTCCGCAGTCACAGTCCGATCCCGGTGAAGGTAAACCATTTCTGACGGATGTGACCGTGACGGGGGAGAAACTCAGTGGCAGTGTGGTGACGTTAGCTTGGATGTTTAAAGGCGGCGGCAGGGACGCCACTAAGGTCACGGTCAATCTAAGCGTTGAGGAAGTGACCCTTAACTATGCTCAATATGATATTGGTCAGGTCAGGGATATCTGCCATAACCGCAGTCGTTACGTTTGGGTAAAAGACGGTACCGATAATTTTGGGATCACTGACTTGGAAGACGAAACCCACCCAGACCAGTTTCGGCCTTTCTACCGAGCAGAATCGATGCCGGACGGTATCCAAGGCGTTGCCAGCTGGCGGGACATGGTCGTCTGTTTCGGAACGGCCACCACAGAATACTTTTCGTTAACAGGCAGCAGCAGTATGACTGACCCTGTCTACATCAGTCAGCCATCCCTGATGGTGGATACAGGAATAGCCGGCACATTCTGTAAGTGCCCATATGCCGGAACATTCGCCATCCTGAGCCACCCCGCACGCGGAACCCCGGGTATCTATGTCATCGATAGCGGAAGCAAAAAGGAACTTTCGACGCCTGTTATTCGCCGAATTTTACGAAGTTACCGCGCAGAAGAGCTCGCCGAAGGGGTACTTGAGTCGGTGTCTTTTGACGGCCATGAACTGCTGTTGGTGCATTTAGCTCGGCATGTACTGTGCTTCGATGCGACTGCCAGTACGGCCTATGGTCTTCAGTGGTGCTTACTTGAAACGGGACTCGATAAAGCGCCGTGGCAGGGGATTGATATCCTTTGGGACGGAAACAGCCTGACCTTGGGTGATAAATATAGGGGGAGGGCCGGTGCGCTGGATTTTTCCCGCGTCTCACAATATGCCGAAGATGCAGAGTTACGGCTGTATACCCCGTTGCTGAAAGTCGACAACCGCCTGCTGTTTGATCTGGAGGTTGAATCAGCACCGGGGCTATCAGTGAGCCCTGAACAGTGTTTTATCTCTGCGACCACAGATGGCAGCCGATATGGCCGTGAACAGATGGTCACCTCAGTCAGTGACTGCCGGAATGACCGGCGCCTGCTGGTACGTCGAATTGGGCGGGCCCGTAAAAATATCGGTTTCTGTTTACGCTTCGTGACATCAACCCCCATATCTCTGGCTTCTTTCCGGATAAGGATAAGCGATGGCTGATATTCAGATCATGGCGACACGCATTGATGCAATGATGCTTCCGGCAAACTTTTCCCGCGCCTATCAGATGTATGTCATTCAGCAAAGTACTGACATGCAGAAGATCGCCGGGCAGGCTAATTCTGCCAGTAGTACGGCAGAAAGTGCGGAGGAAGCAAACGCGCTGCAGGATGAGCAGATCGCCGCTCAGGGTGAAACTCTTTCCGGTATTGCCAAGGATTACCTCTCAAAATCTGCAACCAGTATGCAGTCTTTAGCAGGCCCGTTAGAGGCTACCTCGTTTTACGTCAATGGTGTCAAAGTACTCGGTGCGAGAGTCATGGGGTTCAGTAACTCTGTGGGAACTGCGTATAGAGGGGAGTTCGATGCGGATACTGAATTCAGTAATGACACCCTGGCCGCAGGCCTTAAAGAGGCTCGTCAGCGGATAAAAGCACTTGAGGATGCAATAAGAAATCACGGGCTGATAGGGTGAATTATGAGCCTCTACAAAACCGATCAGAATACAGGACAGACCTTATTTCGAGCCTGGGGATTACCAGCATGGCCGGACTACGAGACTGACTATTACCGATGGCGGGACTGCGGCATTTTTGCTCTGCCTGAACGCGGGAGTTACGTGGAAATTCATATGGCAATGCGGCCGGCAGATAGGTGGCGTTGTCGTGAGGCCGTCAAGGATGTCTTACATATGATAGGCCCTCGCACGGTGTGTGCCCCTGTGCTCGTGACCTCAGGCCATGTCTGCAACTTGGCCCGGAAGTTTGGGTTTCGTTATGAGGCAACGGTTCGAATGGCCTTTCTGGATGGGACAGAAGGGGATGTCATTATGATGTTCAGGAGAGTGAATAATGGGTGGGATCGGCAGTGTCATCAATAATGTCGTTGGGGGGATCACCGGCACTAATTCGGCTGCAAATGCACAAATCAATGCGGCCAGCCAGTCCAACGCCATGCAACAGCAAATGTATCAGCAGATGCTTGAAAGGTTAAACCCTTATCTACAGGCGGGACAGTCCGGATTGAACGGCTTACAGAGTCTGGTCAATGACCGAGGGGGGGCACTCAATGACTATTATAATTCACGGGAATATGCTGACCTCGCCAGCCAAGCTCGTTACCAACAGCTGGCTGGGGCCGAAGCGACCGGAGGACTAGGCGCAACTGCCACCGGTAATGCACTGGCATCTATTGCTCCACAGCTCGGTCAGGGGTATCTCAACAACCGTTACAACACGCTTTCGGGATTGGCGGGAATGGGCCTTTCTGCAGCCGGTGCAATGAATCAGGCCGGAGGCGGTTATGCCAACGCTTATGGTAATAACATGAGCCAAATTGGTGCTGCTCAGGCGGGACAGGCAACAGCTGGTTTTAACTCCCTAATGAATACGGCTGGGCTAGCGCTCGGGGCCTATCAATTTTTGCAAAAGTAACCCAGACAAGACTCTCGGCCATTAGTCTGGTTCAGCCACTCATGGAGGACATATGGTAGATCCGATTGATTATGGTGCGCCGCTGCGAGCCAGTATTTTATCTGGCCTTCAAGGTGGAGCCTTATTGCAGGGGATCGGATTGCGCTCTCAGGCGATGGAGCAGGCTCGGCAGGGGCAGTTGATGCAGCAGCAGTTTACTCGTGACTGGCAGGAAGCGTACTCGTCAGGCGACCCTTCAGCGATGGAGGCCATCATCGCTAAATATCCAGAGCAGATGGAGACCGTACAGAAGGCCATAGGTTTTAGGGATGACAATCACAGGGTAGCGCTGGGTAATGCCGCGCGTGACTTACGGATAGCGGCCCAAAACGGCGATAGCTCAGCATTTACTGATATAGCTGCTCGGTATGAGGATACGTTGAGAAGCGTAGGCAGTTCCTCTGATGAGATTTCCAGCCTGTATCAGAACGACCCACAAAAGACGATGCAGATCATCGACACTGTCGGCATGGGGGCTCTTGGGGTAAAGGATTACTATTCTGTTCGTAATGAACAAGACAAAAATTCCTTGGCCCGCTCCAAACTTGATATGGAGAATGCGCGTGGCTGGGCTGGCCTCAACCAGCAGGCACAGAACCATGCTGACGACATGATGATGAAGAGGCTCGGTTACCAGCAACAGCAGCTGCAGAATCAGTATGAGAATACCAACAATCAGCTCAAACAGCAGGAGCTTCAACAAAAGATTGATGCTAATAAGGATGCGCAGTTACAGAGGCAGCAGGTGGTGCTACAGAGCAAAAATGATATGTACACCGCTCAGAAATTGGCTGAGGAACTGGCCGACGACCCGAACCTGGATAACATTGTCGGCACCGTGACGACCGCCGATACCGGTTGGTTATCAGGTACCTTCAGAAGCAGCAGTGCTGACAAAATCAGCAAAGCAAAACAGCTGCAAGGTTTACTGAGTACAGAGCGTCTCAAAGCGTTCAAAGGCAGCACCTCTGACAAAGACCTCGAAATGGCCTATCAGTTAGCAACAGGATTGCGGCTTACAGATAACGGTATCAAAGGATCACCGAATACCGTCAGAAAGCAGTTAAAACAGTTATCCGCAAAGCTGAAAACGTCCTTGAAGGGCTACATTCCTGATTATGTCCAAGCGGACTCTCAGCCTCAAGAGGGCTCTCCAGACGGCGTTTATACGACGAAGTCAGGCATTCAATACAGGGTCGAGTGATGAAAGTGAGCGCAAACGGTAAAACATTCACCTTCCCAGAGGGGACCAGCACAGAGGATATGGGTGCGGCTATCGATGAGTATTTTTCAGGTGAGGCTTCATCGACCATTGATGCGGGAGAGTCTCAGGCACTGAACCCCATCGAAGAAGCGGCCAGAGGGCTCATCAATATCCCCTTTGATCTCCTGCAAGGCGGGGCGAACGTGATCAACGCGGCCAGCAATGCCGTAGGGGGACGCGATCTACTGGACCCGGTTTATCGTCCTGTTGATCGTCCGGCTGATCCCTGGGCTCAAGCTGGAGAAGCGATAGGTAATTACCTCGTACCCGGTGTCGGTGCTGCTGGTGGGGCGATGATAGGGTCAGTGGCTAATGCCGGCAATGAGACTGGGGATTTTGCTGAGAATGCCACTAAGGAAATGCTAATAAACGCCGCGTTGATGGGTGCTCCTGCTGCTTATCGTGGCGTAAAGCAGCTCATCAAAGGCGGTCGCGGTAACAAGGCTGCGGCAGAAGCATCAATTACAACGGCAAATGAGGTGAATAAGCTGGCGCGTACCGCAGCGGGAAGACAGAAACTGTCTACAGAAGCGTCACAAGTCAGTGACGGTCTCCGGAGTGCCGCAGAAACGGCGGGCATCGATATTAATGCCTTCACTCCAGGAATGCGCTCAGGCAGTCAGGGGATCGCCCAAGCTGAAGGGGTACTGGCATCGACATCCGGTAAAGTTCAGGATGCTCACCAAGCTACGTTCAGTAACATCATCACTAAATTCAACAGGAACATGGACGAGTTTGGCGCTGCCGCCGGTAACGCATCTGAAAAAAGCATGACGCTTCGTCAGCGGATCATCAAAAATTTGGACGATATGCGGAATGCGGAGAATGCCGCGTGGAATGACATCAGATCGACTATGCCGTCTTACAGGCAGCAAATGCGTAATGCCCGGGCGGTGATCTTAGCTGAAAAGTCTGCCGGCGTTCCGCTGAGTCCTGAAATGAAGATGTTGATGGGGACCAATCAAAACGGGGTCACCTTTGAAGGGATGAAGGCTTGGCGGGCTAAGTTTGCGGATGCTGAGATAAAATATAAACGTACAGGAGAGGCCAATGCTGCCCGTAGAGCCTCAGAGGTCAGACGAGCACTTACCGATGACATGTACTCTATGGCCCAGGAGGGGGGATTTGCTGAGGGCTGGACCGCCGCGAACGATCTATCAAAGCTGCGCCTATCAGCCCAGGAAAGCGCTCAGTCATTATTTGGTAAACAGCTTACCGATGATGTAGTGATAACGCGCGGAGTCAAAGCACTGCGTGATGCATCAGAAAAAGGCCTTAACAGCGCCTCCGGTTTCCACACGATAGTTTCAGCGTTGCCTGAGTCCGAGAGAGTGCCCGCAGTGGCATCGATGCTACAGACTGCTATTTCTACAGGAATCCGTGGAGGTAAGAGTGACGCTGCGGCAGTGAATCATATTGCGACCATCCTTACGGCTCAGAATAGTGCGGCTATAAGCCGATATTCACCTGAGCTCGGCAAAATGGCTGCTGCTTACGGAAAGCTTGCCAGAGCAGCAATGCGACCACAGCGATATGTGGAACAAACAGGACGTAGTGTTCCAGCTCTGAACGAAATGAACGCCGGTTTACCGGGGATCATCAACACCGTCCTCGGTTCTGCCGGCAACTCAATCACGGGTGCGGTAGCAGGCGCAGCGGGGGGAGGGATTATCGGGGCCATCACTGGGGCAACCATTGGAGCCTTGGCTAAGGGCGCAATTACTAAAATATCGATGAGCCGCAGCGGCAGGACCGCGATTGAGAAAGCCTTACAGGCCGGGACCGTAGCTGTTCAAAGCGGAGCCACGCCTGGAGCAATGGCGGCGGCGGAGAAGCGATTTCTTGCCGACCGCGTAGCCATCAGCGCGATTCGCGAGGCGGTAAGTCCTGAAGAGTTCAGTAGGCTTGCAAGGGCTGGTTTTGTTGCAACTTTTCTTGGGATGAATGCCGAGTCAGATGCTGAAGCAGAGGGAAGGGGCGGGGGGTGACCTGAACCTAAACGTGGGATTTTTGACCATTGGATAAGCGCAACGAGTGACCATTTTAGCCAATGTAAATGATTCTATAGCGCTTGCCCGGAGAGGTTAATGGCTCTAAGATGATATCAGGTTGACCTATTGGTCAATTTCTCCTTAGAGGGTGATATATGAGTCTTGCTCAGGTAAAGGCCGTTCTGCTTTACATGCCGCCTCGTGAGACATACATAATTACATATGCTAACCCTATGAAATCTTTGGAATGTTTAGTGAAAGCCGCGATGACAAAGGGAATATGCAGATATTCTAAGGCCATGCGTTTGCTTTCCATGGTACGAAGTGTCAGTACTCCATCACGAAATGATTAGCCACAGACCATGATCGCCTCATAGCGACTGGGAGGGCATATGAGCCAAAAAACCGAAAACGTTGTTAACGACAGAGTCAGACGCACCGTGCGTAGGTCCTCTGAGTACAAATCCAAGCTAAGCGAAGCTTCAGTTCTTCTTGCTCAAAAAATGGATGAAAAGCGCAAAGAATGGGATTCAAAGTAAGCCGTTCACAAACTTTGATTGAAGTGATTACTGAGTTTCCAATTACTGAATTTCCAATCATCGAGTTTGAAGACTACAAGAGAGTCTCTATCGGGTATGGCGATACACCATGCCCAGCGCAGCAGGTCCAACTCGAGCATCCTGCCCATTTAGAAACTATTGGTCGCGATAAATTAATGGACCGGCCCACTGATGCTAGGGCTGAAGAATTACACCATGTCCATATGTGGCAGGATGGGTGTGAGTGGGAAGATGAGGACGGGCTAAAAGTCCAGTGGTGGTCCACCAGTAATAGTTATATTGTTTACTCTTACTTTCTTGATAAAGACAAAGACCATCACTTCTATGTCATTGATTACTGCAAAGATGATGCACATGCATTAATTGAAGACAGAAGGCAGGTCGCATCATGGACCGCACTTGCAAGAGACTTCAGACTGAAGAACTCATGAAATGCCACTCCGGATGGATTTTTGCTTTCCGGGCTAAGTGATTTTCCCGGACGCAGAATCACTCTTTTGGTACTAGGTTAAACCTTTTCATTATCTCTGCAGCAGTAGCATCAGCTGAGGCTTTTGAGGCCTTCAGTGCAACCGCGTGTGCAGTTTCATTCATCGCGATATTTATCATCTCATCGAGTTTCTCTTTAGAGAGAGTTACTACCTCTCCACTCATATGAGCATTACCTGACGAGTCATTGCTCTTTAGCGCATCTTCCAAGATCTGAACAATTTCGGAGTTCATAGACCGGCCGTTCTTACGCGCACGTTCGGCTATGGCATCTCGCAGGCCATCCGGCATCCTAACAGTGAATCGCTCTACGAAGTTTTGGTCTTCTTTTTCAGTCATTTTTTTTGGCCAAGATAAATTTATAAAAAGCAAAATAGCATCATATTGACATCACTCACAATGGCATCATAATGGTGCTAGACATCAAAATGATGTCATCAGTGCGAGGTGATTAAAATGGAAATTGCGAGCTACACCGAACGGAAGGATCAAAGTTTTTTGCTTCGGTTACCTAAGCAAATGAAAGAGGAAATAAAGCGTAGGGCTGAGATGGATGGAATATCAATAAATTCGGCAATTGTTCAAAGACTTGCCAGATGCTTAAGAAAGGAAAGAGGTGGTATGCAGTGAAATACAGCGAAGCCCCGGAGTGCGCTAACACTAACGGGGCCTCTATCGAAAATAACCGCATAGGAAATATCGATATGAAGATTGTAGCTAAATTAGATCTGAACTTCCACGGCATTCAACTGCAACCTGTCGCAAAATTGAATGACATTTGGCTTTCATCGGCGGACATTGCAAAGGCACTTCATTACAGTAGTAATAAGTCAGTGACTAACTTGTTTAACCAAAACAGCGATGAATTTTCATCGGGAATGACAATGGTCATTGAATCAGTGACCTCAGGAAACTACCGGAAAAAGGTGCGTGTTTTCTCTCTCCGTGGCGCGCATCTGATTGCCATGTTTGCACGTACACCGGTAGCAAAAGAGTTTCGTCGTTGGGTGCTGGATATCCTAGATCGGGAAGTGTCTCAGTCGCCGATTGTCAACCGACTGACTGACGATGAAATAATCAGCTTTTGCTATCTGCAAATCTGGATGGAGAAGGCTCAGAGAGTGAGCAAAGAAATTTATCCTGCGGCTAAACAGTTGCGTTCTGAGTTTTCAGGGATCTTATACGATCTCGGCACTGAAAGTCGGTTCGTCACTAAGCCAACTAGAGAGATTCTTATGCGTGAGATTCAAAACCTTAATATGAACAAAGTTAAAAGTCGCAATGCCGTGGGGATGCTGAAGCATTTCACTGAGACAAAGGCATTACATTGATAAGCAAGTTGATTCTTTCCGTGACAACGCAGACGGTGTTAAGGCACTTCGTCATATCATCCACTGTGTAGGGGTAGCCTAACTCGGCCCGTTACCTATACCCCTTGGAACAGAGGTTTACAGTTTCGCGATGTAATTGGACACTTAATCTTAAACCCCGCTCCGGCGGGGTTTTTTATGGAGAGTATTTATGTTTGAGTCTTCCATACCACTCACACTGCCATTGGGGCATTACACGATGCCACGTCAGTTCAATCCTATCTTTAACGGTTATATCTACGTGGGATTGGCTGATACTGACCCAAAAGCAGAAGGTAACCGGATAACCGTATACCAAGAGGAGGAGGATCGTTCGCTGACCCCGGTAGCTCAGCCGATCTCAATCAATGCTGGCGGGTATCCTGTCATCAATGGTCAGGTTGTGAAATTGGTTGTCACTGAAGATTATTCGGTTGCGGTGTATGATCACCACGGTGTGCAAGAGTTCTACTTTCCTTACTGTAAAGGTCCGTACATTATTAGCGTCTTTCATGATCAGACACTGCACGGGAACGGGACAGAGGATGACCCTTTGGGGGTTCAGCTATCTTCAGCTGAAGGTAATCAGCTACAGATAAAAGATGACGGCCTTTACTATGGTCCCATTACTCCGGCAAGTATCTCACTGTTGTATGTTGCATCATCAGGTTCGGATGATAACCCAGGGTCACGTGATAAGCCTTTACTGACTGTTGATAAAGCACTGAGTCTAATTGCCGGCATGGGGATATCAGGAGCTTATACAATCTTTTTGAAAGCAGGTGAAACCTTCAGCCTTCAAGGCGATCATCCTGTGGGACAGGGGACATTCAACCTGACTTTCACCTATTTCGATGATCCAACATTCGGTGATATCCGAAGCCATGACGGATGGTATCCGATTACAGATGCACGACTAAAGCGGCCTATGGTGATATTTGACACTTCACTGGGTGAAGACGGCCTGATTCGATGGAATACCATAAATTCATCTCCCAAATTGGATTCTCTGCATTTCGACGGAGTCTCCGTCACGTTCAGTAACAGTGCTGGCGCATCAACTGGGGGAGGTTGGGCATTGTATGTCGATGAGCTTATATTCTCCGGGAGTGATATTTTTATCACTGGGGATTATCAAGGTATTGGGTCGGCTGTGACGGTTGCCCTTCGCAAAGCAAACTTATATCTGCAGGGGAAGACTCAGCCCTTTGTTGCTGACTATTCGCCAGATATTTTTTACCTAGAACTACTGCCAGAAGGTGAGACAAAATCGGACCCAACGGGAGTTTCACCAGATGTTACTGGCCGTCCCTCGAACATAAAAGATATTCTGACCCCCCAAAATGCCATGGCATTGGGAACATATGACAGTAAAACCAAAACAACATTTGGGTGGGGCGTTAACTGGGATATCTTCGCGCAGCAGCTGGCACGTGCAAGTTTGAATGACCAGCAGGATTGATCAAGAATTCTCGATGTAGTTGGCATCTCCGTTGCCTATATTATCAATTCCCGATTTCACTTTTTGGACAGGAACGTAAATAACCTTCTTTCTACCGCAATAGAGTACACGGAAAAACGACTGAACCCTGAGGACGGCATGGGCATCACTGCCTCATCGATGGTAGGGTTACGCCGTTGCGGAACCGGGCATACCGGCCAAGATGGGAATCACGGTATTGTTGGAGTTATCCGGCCGCTTGGTATTTGCCGAAGTGTGCGCTAGGCGGTTTATCACAGATGATGGAATTATCGAAGGTGATCCCCTAGACGATGCCAAGGTGATCGGAGTGGTGACGCATTTGATGAAGAGTTTTGAGCCGGGTTAAAAATGGAAGGTTGTACCAAATTTTGTACCAACCCTGTTTCATTGATTATATATTACCATTTAAATCATTGGCTTATTCGGTGGTTCACATAATCATGGAACAGGAAGGTAGGCCGTACATCGTTGTTAGGTTTCATACATAACCGTATTGTTTTGTTGTTTATTGTGCATTTAAATCAATATCTTATAGTGCATTTCTGTTTGTAATAGTACAGGCCCGTATTCTTTTGTACATTGTAATCCACTTATGTACATGACATATTGCGTACACATTGTGTACAGAATTTTCATTTCGGTGCGTACAGAAAACAAAAATGGCAATCAGCGATGTAAAACTCAGGAAGTTACTCGGCAAACCATACTCAGGTCCCGCTGAAATAACCGATGCCGAGGGTCTCGGTGCGAGAATAACCCCTAAGGGAGTGATCACCTTCCAGTATCGCTACCGCTGGAAGGGTTCCGCTCAACGGATATCCCTCGGGCGTTACCCGGCAGTATCTTTGCAGCAGGCCAGAAACATAGTAACAGAA
>Ga0157364_1000098_pt1 | contig 37199 bp, 20 predicted proteins | sample AttsexASBM2_FD_111476 | JGI IMG/M metagenome (GOLD analysis project Ga0157364, IMG submission 111476) | Fungus gardens microbial communities from leaf cutter ant in Ribeirão Preto, State of São Paulo, Brazil - Atta sexdens ASBM2 | ecosystem: Host-associated > Fungi > Mycelium > Unclassified ...
ATTTTAGAAGGCCAAATGTTAACGCTTTAAAACCACAAAAAGGCGGGAAGATATATAAAATTTAAATTGTTATTTCGATTGTATCAAATCTAAAGCTCAGAACTTTTTTGTACACCTAATATAAAATCATAAATTTTGTCTAAAACATTTTTCTGTACATTTCAGGGATGTATTGTATATTCCACAATACATGACTACTGATAGGTTGAAATTCTTATTCTCTGTTCTCTGTTCCCTGTTCCTTTTATTATTCCCCTCATCTGCCTGTTTAATCAATTAAAACTGATAATTAATAGGAATCAAATAATAGCTTTGAGAGGTTATTTCATCCTTTATGTTAGGGACGCACCGGATATTCGGGAAATATCTGGTATCCGGTATTATCCGGTACTTTTTCACTATCCGGTCGGATAATCGTATATAAATTATTATTATTTGGTAATATATCCAGCTAAAATTTTATATTGAAAATTTGCGTGATTGATGCAAAATTTTATTCTTCTGTGCTGCACTTCTTGCACAGTTGATTTTTCTTTATTTTTTTTTTATGTTAGGAAGATAAAGAGAAAATTATTATCGCTATTTTTCCCTTGCTTTTTTTTGCAAGTCTTGCTGTAGATATCCGACCGGATATCCGAAAAGAAATAACTGGTATCCGGTCGGATAGTTGTTCTATTGAATATCCGACTAGATATCGGTATCCGAAAAGAAATGATACCGGATATCCGATATCCGGTATCCGATAATTTTACAATCCGATGCATCTCTATTTTATATCTGAGAGATTGGACTGAGATATAAAAAATACGTCTTTAGATTTTTACGTTTAATAACATATTTCAATGAAAATCTAATCGATCCCGGACAACTGTGACAGTTTCCCTTGTGAGTAAAGCAAACTTTCAAACAATCTATCATACAAATATATGTATGTATGTATTAAATACAAGCTATAAATATAATGTATGTGTGTATATAATATATATATAATATATATGCACATACATATAATATGTAATATATATGTACATATACTATGTAAATATAATATATGATATTTATAAATATATAATATATGTACACATATTTATAGATAAATATATATATAGATTTATATGATAGTTCGTTATAAATTTGTACGAATTTCAATTCGATGTCATATGATCGATATGATTCATTTAATCGTTTAAGTCAGCCAGACACTCACCGGCCGTAGTGCTAGGTGCGCTGGCCGCAGCGGCGGCGGGATGCTGCTGCTGCTGCTGCTGCTGTTGTGACTGGAACATTGCCGTGGGATGAAGGAACACGGATCCATACATCATGTTTTCGTCCGACTGCTGTTGTTGCTGCTGAGTGACTTGTTGACTGGCCGTAGTGACCACCGGCGAAGTGCCGATACCGGGCACGCCGGCGGCATTGTTGCCACCAGGCACGATCGGCGCTCCGGGAGTCGGTGGTACCAAACTGCCTTCTTCGACGGCCACGCGCACCGATTCGATGTGTCGCCGCGAAAAGACGTGCTCCTGCAGCGGTGTCTTGGCCGAGTAGCGTACAGAACACAATCTGCACTCGTCTGGTCCGGTTGGGCCACGATGTGGTTGAACGGCTGAACCTTCGGCTGGCAAACCAGCCGCTAATCTGGCCTTCTTCTCCTTAGCACGGGCGTTCTGGAACCACACCTGCAACTCGTCTCATTAGTATCCGTGAGCTCGGATCGTGAATTAGATGCACACGCGTTCAAGGAATGGTCTTCTTGTGGATATTAATGGTTATTATGAGCTCGAGGTCGGCTCACATGAGGACTATCGATGCTCACCTGGACCACCCGTTTCGGAAGACCAATCTCACGGCCAAGCATCTCGCATTCGGCCATCGTCGGCGTCTTGTAGTCCGAAAAGAGTGACTTCATCACCTTCACTTGTGTAGCCGACATCTGTGTACGGTATCGCTTGCCGCCGGATTGGCCGGTATTGCCGCTCGACTGTCCACTGGTCACTGGTGTCCCAGGCGTATTCCCAGTACTTCCGCTAGCGGGTCCTTGCCTCGAGCTCTGCGTGCTCGAGGCCGGACTAACCGGTCCACTTTCATCATCCAAAAACTCCGTTGTTTCGCTCATGCTGTCATCATCGCAAATGCTACGTTCAGATAAATCAGTTAGAGGTCCGCAATCGCTACCGCCGCGGAAGTGGACACCGTGTTGCTCTTCAAGAAGGCTGCTAAAGTTGCTCAAGCACAATTTTACTGGCCGGCTGAGATCGACTGGTTTGCTTAGATCCAATGGTGACTCGCAGCTATTTCCGCTGGCTTGATGATTTGCCGTTTCTTGTTTTCCATTACTAGCGTGCGCTTGTATTTCGCTGAAATATCGCCTCATGTCATCATAGTATTTCAGGGATTTTAAAGATGACTCCATGATGTCGCTGTTAGGTGGAAACAACGGTGGCATCATTTGAGGAGTGCTAGAATTCGAAGGAACAGATTCCATCGAAAGTTCTTCATCCGGGATGTTATCGATGTTCACTTCGCCGCGAGCCACCTGATCGGCGTGTTTGCTGCTGAGATGAGATTCTAAAGCGGATTTGACTTTGAATAACGCTGGACAGAATGGACAGCGCTTATTGATAACCTGGCTGTGAGCGCGAAATTGGCCTTTGCGCTCGCGAGCGCGCGTATTCTGAAACCACACCTGTACCACACGCTTCTTCAAACCAACCTCCCTAGCGATTGTCTCCAGCATCTTTCTCGATGGATTAGACTCGATTTGATATTTCTGATAAAGATAGTCTAACTGTTCTGGAAGTATTGTGGTTCGTAAACGTTTGTCCTTGGGTTGCTCGTTGTGTTCAGAGTTCGAACGGTTGTCGCTGCCAGTTCCCTCCTCGAGATCCTCGAATTTCCTCTTTTGTATCATGCTGATGAGCGAATGCGGGGTGTCCGTTGCAACTCCAGCCTGGCTAGCGTTAAGCGCTTGCTGCTGTAAGATTCCGAATGGTGAGTCAGGTGGATACGCAGAGGGAAATAAGGTCGGGTTCATGATATGTATTAACTGATGTTCGCGCCAAAGTTCAAATCGGCCGAACATCAGGTTGCATTTTTCGCATTGAAAACTACCTTCCTTCGACTCTGTCTGTGACTGTTGCTGCTGTTGTTGCTGCTGTTGCTGTTGCGACTGATGTGTCTGAGGCAGAGTTTGCTGCTGATGTTGATGAGGTGACGTAGCGGTGCTCAATGGTTGTTGCAACTGTTCGGAAAGGGCGGGTGCGGTTGACGGATTGTTAGTTACTGTATTAGTTGTAGTCGTTGTGGAGCTACTGTTACTGTCTTCGGAGCTCAGAACTGCGGCGACCTGAGCTGCTGCAGCCTGCGCTTGCGCACTCCTCTTGGCGTCTTCTTCTTTGAAACAATGCGTTTTTTGATGGCGTATGAGTTCGTAATATCTTTGAAACACTAATAGGCATTTTTTACACTGGTAGTTTAAACCTGGCGTTCTCTGAAATCGACCAGATCCGTCATCGTTTTCGCGTCCGCCTGGTGTCACAGGTTCGGCGGCCGGTTGATTTTCATATACTTTACGTGCTTTTTGCCTAGCGTTTTGAAACCATACTACAATCACGCGTGGACTCAAACCGAGGAGTTTGCTAAGATACTCCAAATCATCATCTTTTGGATACGCATTATTTTCAAAGAATTCCTGAAGAACTTTTATTTGATAATCGGTAAATCTTGTACGATTAGCACGCTTACCGGAACTGCCACCAGAAGTGCTGCTGCCGTTACTATTGCCACCGAAATAATCAGTTGGACCACGACCCGGGCTTAGAGATCTCTGAGGTGTGAGCGCCATTGCAGCAATTGCACTCGGTACTACGCCACCGGCTCCTGGAGTAGGACTGGCAAAGTTCTGGGAGGTCAATTTCGGTGGTAACATCGGAGTACTCGGGGTATTTGTGGTTGATGAAGTATGGGAGGAAATGTCGTGATGGATAGCCGAGAATACGGAACTCATACTAAGCGCGGGTGAATGCGGTCGCGATTGTTGTCCACCTGAACTGCCGGGCGAATGATGCTGTTCTTCTTGATGTTGTACAACTTGTTGTTGCTGTTGACACTGTGACTGTTCGAGTGCCTCCTGTTTAATCTCGGTAGATTGAGATGCGTTGGTATTTTGCATAGACGGTGGAGGCGTGGCTTGCTTATTTGGGCTTTTATCGTCAGAGGAACTGCTACCGGATACGCTCGAATTTAATGGGGTTACCTTCGCTTCACCAGTTTTCTCGTACTCTTCGAGATTTAGAGTGGTACTTGGTGGGTTATTAAAATTATAAGGACTGTCTTTGTTACGTTGTCGTTCTTTAAATAACGTATTTCGAAACCAATGTTTTATAACTTTAGGCGGCAGACCACTCTGAGCGGCCATGTCTAAGATTTGCTCTTCGCCAGGAGAATTATTAATATCGAAATGGGCCCGTAATATTTTTAGTTGTTCGTCAGTGATACGTGTACGCGCTCGTTTCTGCGATGCAGCTGCATTTGCCTGAAAGGTTAAAAGGATCACTTTTCTCCTGATATCTAATTCTAACGTTCGACATTTATCTATAAAAAAAAATATTGTATATCTATAAAAAAAAGTGTAGTATTAATAATGAAAAAGCAGTAAGTTCTTGTCGGAAAATCACTGCTTCAGTGAAGCTAATAAAGCTATTAAAATCTAAATAAGGAATTATTAATGACCTTTCTTTGGTTCCTTAGTGAATCGAAATGTATAAAAAATCAATCAAAGAATTTTACAATAGTTGCAAAGCTTTCTCTACTGACACAATGATTTTTATAATTTAATTATTTCTTGTCAAAATGTAGGGAGGAGTCCTCTTGCAAGTGTTCTCTTGCGTATGTTCATGAATGTTGGAATTAATAATTGAAAGAAAAAAAAATTACATACATATATACTGAATATGCTGAAAAAGGAAATCAATTTGTATTATAACGAAAAGCGTTGAATAAGAATTTCCTTTTGATTGTGTCATTTTTCGCATGTGAAATTTAATCAAATTCCCGATATAATTAGGTCTATGTAATCGAAGTTCAGACCATAGATATATCATAATTTATTTATACATATTTTCATATGTATTTGATACATAACTATATTTTTATCAACGGAGATAAATGAATGTAATATTTCGTGAAATATTATTTAATCTTAGAAATTTAGAATTAATCCAAGGAGGATTGATATGGATTTGAATATCTGGACATATACAAGATATAATGAGGTGTTCATTTGATAATCAAAACATCCTAAACAGTCTTTGGATTATAAGATAGTCCTCAGATGTAAATATTCTTCATTAAATTAATTGTTTTCATTGATTTTTTGTTCAATATTTTAACAAGTTTGCTGATATTTTTTTATCAGAAGTTCTTTTTCATTAACGGATAAATCAATAGTTAAGTAAAGCAATAAATATTAAGTTCAAATTGCGAGCATATATATCACTACGTACCGCTGCTGCAGCTTGTTGCTGTTGCAAGGCAAGATGTTGCTTAGCAAGGAGATCTTGATTAATTGATGGATATGCAGTAGCAGCACCATCATACGGTGGTGGCGGTAGCATCATTGGCACTAGAGGTGGTTGCAGATTCATAGCGGCTAAAGCGGGTACGTTTAATCCTAATGGTAATCCCATCATTCCCATCATCAATCCTGGATATTGTTGTAGCTGCTGCTGCAATTGTGATGCAGCCATTGCATTTAGGGCAGCTTGCATTTCGGTCATTTGTTGTGCAAATGCAAGTTGAGTGTGCTGTTGCTGTTGCTGCTGCTGCTGCTGCTGTTGCAATTGTTGTTGCTGCTGTTGTTGCTGCTGTTGAGGAATATGATGCTGTGGATTAGATAGGACAGTCGGTGTCGTGGAATCTGTACTCGAAACTGGTGTGTTGCTCAACGCCGGTGTAGTCGCTGGAGTAGTAGATGTAGCTTCTGGCGTTCGACTGATACATTCTTTGCTTTCAGCGTTATCGTCTTTCTCTTTTTCGCGAAATTCTTTGTCAGCACTGAGATCTTGAGGTTGTGTAGTAACGGCTGTGGTGCTTGTCGGCGTCGTAGTGGAGGACGTGGTAGTGGACGTCGCAACGACAGTTTTCTTCTCGTACTCGCATTTGAACTGTTGCGCATATTTTTCGAGAAATTCACGCGGTACGAGATCGCGATGGACCTCCTCACAATGAGCTTTCAGGACCCAAACGCTGCTGAATTCTTTGTTACAATGTTGGCAAGTACTACGCGTAAGTTCTGGTATCACATCGTCCACATCCATATGAGCCTCTTCGACTTCTTCCTCTTTTACCTGCATGGCTTGAGCAGCGAGTGCTTGCTTCTGTTGTTCCTGCTTCTGTTGCTCTTGTTGCGCTTGAAGAGCAGCAGCCGCTTCCTCCTCCTTGCGCTGTCGTCTCTGGTGATTCTCATTGAACTGCATGACAAGATCAAAGCCAAAACTCTCCAACAAATGTTTGTACATTTGTGAGGTCTTATGTCGTGGTTGGGAAAGAATATCTTGCGTGGTTTGCGATGAATGTTGTGTAGTTGATTGCATATGTTGTTGCGGTCCTGGTGTCGTAGATGTAGGAGGTGGTGTCTTAGTTGGGGCGGACGAAGCTAATTGCTGCGATGCAGCAAATTGCTGAAATAATGCCAATGCCGGATTGTTCAAAATTATATTACACAATTGTTGATGAGCCGCTAGTTGATCTTGATTGACGAACACACTGTTGCATCGCGCACAAGAGTGCATTCCTCCAGTATTGCTTGTATTTGTGTTGACGGGCGGACTATTCGGACTTAGCGGTGGTTGTTCAATCAATGGTCGAGCTAGATCTAATTGACCACTGGCGGCAAGATCTTGTAGTTTACTGGCACGCGTTTGATGAAGAACACTTCTCATATGGATATCCAAAGTGCTGCCTTGAGTATAAGCGACCTTACAGATGTTGCACTTGTATGGTTTCTTGTCTTGATCTTGTTGGGAGTCGGGCGATTCAGTCGGGCTAGCGGGAGGTACCACTGAGATCAATGTATTGTTGTTACCTTGCTCCTGCATCGCCCGCTTTAACTTGTGCAAATGACTCACGCTGTTGTAATGCACCAGAAGTATGTTCTTTTGCGTGAAGCTTTCCTTACAAACGTCGCATTTATATGGTCTGTTAGGGTCTAAATATTTTTCCATGGGATAAGACATTTTCTCACCTTTGCGATGCAATAAGGTTTTATTGTGGCCAGTTAGATAGCTCTGCCGTGTGAAGGCCACTTTGCATCGATGACATTTAAATTTTCGATTTGGATCTTGATAGGAATCCTCCGCGATTGTTTGGCTATTTAAATAATCCTCCAGTAATCGCTGTTCCTTCTGCAACGGAGAACTCAATGAATCACTGGCATCACTTTCTTCTTCATCACCTCTACCAGCATCATCTTCCACATGTAGCTCGCTTGCCAGGCCCTGTCTCTTCAACGTTTCTTCCGTGAATGCCTGAAGAAGAGGATGCTGGAGTAAACTCTGCTTGTATTGATTCATTTCCTCTTCGTGGAGATCGTGGGCAGATTCCAAATGTCTCTGAAGCGCTTGAACTGAGCGAAAAGATCGTCCGCACAGAGCGCATTTAGTTGCATCTCTAATAGCATGATATTGAGAGTGTTGCTGAAGTTTCTCCAAGGTTTTGAACGCAAGGCTGCACTGTACGCATCGATATTTGTAAACGTGTTTCTCGCTAACTGCCAAAGTAGGCGTAGTGGTTGGATGAGCTTCCCGGTGATGTTGCTGAAGTTCCTCGATCGAACGCCAAACTCGGCCACATACATTACACCTAGCTGTCTCCTCGATTTCGTCACTGCCACCCCGTTCACTCATTTCTTCTTCCTGTTGGGTTTTCGTCGTTGTCGTGGGCGATGTTGGCGTCGTTGTAGTCGTAACAGCCGGCGTCGAGGAATTCCGATTATTATTTAACCAATGGCTTTGATCCACCAATACTAATAGCCTCTGTAGACCGTCGGTATTAACGGAGTGAATTTGCATCACGTGCTTTTCCAGGGCGGGACGTTCCTTGAAATTATCTTGGCACAACGGGCATAACAATTCCGCCGTCGGCTCTTCTTTTACCGTTTCAGTTTTCTCTTCCGAATCTTGAACGTGAGCTACTTGCAAATGCTGTCGTAATTCTTCTCGCGACGTTGGCTGATACGTACAGTATAGGCACGTAATTTCTTCTTGGTCATTCTCGGGCTCGGCTTCCACTTCTGGATCATTGTCTGGTTCTTGTTTCACTTCACTGCCGCAATCACTACCTTCTTCTCGTCGTTCTGGAAGTAGATGGAAAAAAAAAAGTTTGTTTCAGAATTTTTATATGACAACGTACTACTTGTCGAACGGTTTTACATATTCTATATGTAAAACAATAAAAATTACCGCAATGCTGATTTAAATGAAATAAAATATTATTAAAATATTATTAAAAACCAATAGAAAGATCAATATCATTACAATTATGATTTAGTAATAATAGCGGTGAAATTAGCGGGACTAGAGTAGTTTTCAACACGTAATTTAGATATAAAAAGTTCCTCTCTGTTATTCCCCGCTTGTTTTTCGAAGCAATTTTAAGCAGTCAGTCTTATCATCTATTAGGCTTATAAGATTGCTCATCTTGTTTTCTTCTAAATTCTCGGACTTCATGAACATGTGGTCCCAAGATTTATATCTTTTACAAGCAAGGATAAAACAGCACATAGAATATGCAGACTAGGAATGTGCGATCTAAGTAAAACTCGCTAAAAGATCGATTTTTTTAATTGATTCGACAAGGATTGATTTCGAGGCAGACCATTTCATTTAATAAGAGGTGGATTTTTAATTTCTTCAATAAGAGTTACGTTCATTTTCAGAAGACACAACGGTTGAGATATATTATCGCTGCGTTCCGAAACATACTATAATAACTAGTAATAATAAAATAAAAAGATTTTTTCATTGAATCAATTTTCAACAGATTCAACAGAAGTCATTTAGTATTTATTTTTTAGTGAATCAAATTCTATCCACCTGATCCAGGATCGATTTAGCGATCGATTCACTGATGGAGATCGTGCATCCCTAATGCAAACTATCCTCGCTTTCCTCTTCGCACAGTCAATATTTCTTTTGTTATTTGTTTTTTTTTTTAATAGCAATACATACTGCTTTACAATTGCAAAAAAATTGATACTAAAAAATATATATAAAATAGCAATTTTCTAAATGAAAATTTGAATTAAGTTATAATTTGTCTATTTTTTATTAACATTGATTAACATTTATTGATTATTTAATTTTATGATCAAAATGTTTCCATATGAAATTAAAACAGTATTTACAAGTATTTACAAAAAGAGAAGAGAATTTATGATCCATTTATTAGTAATATTTACGAACATCAATCGTGTTTTAAAATTACTAAACCTGTTTACTGCAGTCGACATTTATTCATTGCGGAATATATATCAAGTCGCGTAGCTCGACGGCAATAATAAGTGACTAATTATAAAATTTTCATAAACGTGGCATATAATTAGTAACTTGTCTGTATGGAAAATGACGAGAAAAGTTTTAGGGCTGGTTCGTTTATAGTAATTTTAGGTAAGCACCGTAGAAAATTCCGCAATTATGATTCATCGGATAACTATATCGCATACTCTGAAGCTTATTTACGTTCCGCCGAGATTTGCCACAATAAATCGACTTCATCGGCGCGATATTAAACTTCAGTATTATACATTCAGAGCCGGACAACCGCACGAGACAACCATCCATTTCGCAGCGAGTCGTTCCCCGAGACATTAATTTAAAACTCTATGCGGAAGAAAATAAATTATAGATACTACCGGTGAACTATGACAGTGTCTATGACAGTGTCATACGACAAAAAGTTCAATATCACGTACAATCAGGATGGCATGCGCCTGTTAGCATTCTTTAACGACGCTATTTTATATAGATTTAAAAAAAATATTCAAACAAAAGATTATTATCCGTCACATTCAAGACAATTATGGCGCGCATTTTTCGAACATGTAAGTCAGTATCACGTAGTTTATTAACAAGAAATGAATTTAATTAATAGTTCATATTACTAATTTAAAGAAATTCTGACTTTCAACAAAATTTAAAAATAAATACGCAATATTTACTGTAATTAATTGTAAATACAATCTTTTTTATTAAAAACAGCTATATGGGATAGATTGACCAACATGTACATTAAATATATCATATTATGTCATCTGTGTCTCTTGCGAAGAAGTATCCTAGATTAGACCGTTCAAGATTCACGCGTTCCACCCGCACTTGCGGATCGATTTGCGGCGGAATTATTCAGCACAATTATAAATACGTCGGTCCTTTCAATGCGCGGATGGAAAGATTTACGCAAGCGATCGCGCACGTAACGCGCGGTGTCGTCGCAAAGAGAAAGTTTTCCGTCGACGCGGCGGCCCGAGAACGAAGACGTACGTCGGTGTGTCTGCACGCGTCGCAGATGCTCTCGCGCCAGTCTTGTAACAATAATATGCCAAATTATAGATTGGCGACATCGAACTACCGATAACGGTTTCTACAAAAAAAAAAAAAAAGGGAGAGGAGAGACCGAGAAGAGAAAAAGCAGAAAAGAAACAAACGAAAAAAAAAAAAAAGAAAGAAAGAAAGAAAGGAGGACAACTATGTACGCATCGCGCGGTATTGTCTGAAAGCATACTTGCAACGTGCAGCGTCAGTTGCGACGTCGCAACGCGCACGGAGCAAAACGCGTGCTGCTGGTTTCACCTCGCACTCCTGCATTCTCTCTGCACTCGTATATTTATGTAAGTACAGCCCGTCAATATATAATAATACGCGGTATTGTGTGCGCCACACCGCGATGGTGGCGACGGCACACGCCATGGCCATATGCCACGCAAAATTACCGTCATCGTCGACTAATTATGAGATAATAAAATAATGAGACCAGTGAATTCATTATAAGGGCATAATCGCGAGCTTTCTTTGCTAGATACACTTTATGTAGGGCGCAGACCGATATAAAAGAATTCGTTGTAAAAGGAATTACATTCATCGTCACGAAATCTGATTATTGTAGTTTTTAATCTTAACATTTTTTTCGGATATTACTCACGTAGATCTTCTGTAATAAATTCCCACTAACACCTTTATTTCATTTATTATTTATAAAATACGTTATAACAGAAAGAGAATAGTAAGTAACGAATAACAAGCTTGAAGAAAGATACCACGGGTCGATTGATCGAGAAATACCACAATGTTCTTTCAGTATAGCGACAGCTGTCTCACGTAAAAAAAAAGCGATTAAAGGAGTTCGCTTTTTGTGAATGACGAGGAAGTGAAAAACGCGACATATTCGTGATTACAGACCGAAGTCTTTTTCTTTTTCAGAGAAACCAAGTTATTTGAACGTTGACACACTTTGCACCGTTATGTAACTTTCTTAATGTACAAGTTTTAGTACGTTGCTGTTACTTATTGATTGCTCTTTATAATTATGATATTAATGAATGTCATGTAAAACACATTCCATTTGTAAAAACGTTTCGCAAAATATTATCTTTAATGAACAGAATATCCTTCCGTATAAAAGAGTCACTATTAACGGACGCTAATGATAATTATACAAATAAATACTTACTTTAATATTTCACGGTAGCAACAGATAATATTTCTTATAGCGAATTTGATTACTTTTGCACTAGATTCGTGCACATTAAAATGCTGTATATGAAATTGGCAAAGTTCAATATAAAAACATAAATATTTTATACGATTAAAATACACAATGATAATACTGTCACGCGTTATTTCATTGTCAAAGTTGATTATATTTTGCCACTGTATTTAAATACATTATATGAAGCAACTTTTTAAATATGTATTAATCCAGTATGAGTGATCGAATTCACTATTATACTCATGATGTATTTATTTGTTGTAACATACCATTGTTGGTACTCGTAGCGTTAGGTGTCGTTGGCGTGGTCGGACTGGGCTGTTGCGTGGTCGGTACTTCGGGATCACTCGTCACCTGGAACATGACGCTGATATCCGTGTGCGGAGATTCGTTTCCCGCAAGAGTGCTTCTTCTGGCGGTGTGAATATGGTGTATCTGTTCCATGTGAAGGTGCCGCAAAGATCTCACGTGTTGTAGAAGCGGCAATCGGTGCCGAGCACTGAACCCGCATATCACGCAATGATACAATTTTCCGGAGGATTGGATGTTACTGCTCGCTTCGAGCAGGTGACGCAACAGAAGAGACGCGGCTTCGTGCCTTGGTAAAGCGGCGTGTAGAGCCAATTTATGAGCACTATTGGTGTAGTAATCGCACGCGTGGCAACGCAACTGTGCGGTACTCGTGGGCGATCCCAAGTATTTGAGCTTCCATTCGTTACGTGGCCCACCTTCCTTTATGTGGTTCATGTGTTGCAGTCGTTGCAGGTGTTTGTCAGTCTTGCAATGTAACTGGAAATTTGCCTTTAGGTTGGTTTTATAGGAACAGAGTGTACACACGAAATTTGCGTTCATAACGGCGAGTATATCGCCTTCGCGGGTTCTAGTTCTGTCGACGGCTAGATGGTGACTCAGAGCCTCGAGCGAGTCTGTCGCGAAATTATTGCAGATGCAACACTGATATAGATGATTAGGATCCTGATCGGCGGGTTCTGGTGGCGGTTCCATACTGTCCGGCGAAAGTCCGACGTCACCGCCAAGATTGCTCATGGCAGCCGCGTTTGCTATGGAGCCTATGAGTTCTGGCGGAAACTGCGGCATTTGACCGCCGGTCATCATTGTCATCAAGACGGCCTGATTGTAAGCTAAGTCGGCCAACGCCGCTTCCGTAGGTTGTGGTTTGTCCAAACCGCCTAAGTGGAGCAAATGCTCGAGTTGTTGTTGTTGTTGCTGCTGATGATGGTGTTGCGCCTGTTGATGGTGAGTCAACGCGTTCAATGTTTGTATGTGCTTGATGTTTTGATGTAGTACCATCGAGTTGTGCGTATGCTTTTCACTCGTCATGTGTATCCTCAGATTGCGCGCCACGTTTGTCTCGTAGTTGCATATGTCACAGCGAAACGAGAGCTTCGGTTTACTTTGATTGCCACCCTGAGCAGCTCGGTGTGGGCTATGATTCTGCTGATGATGGGGACTTCGAGTCAGCATTGGTGCATCCTGAGACGAGGAAGGATTGCTGGTACCAGAACCACCTCCGCCTCCCTGTTGCAACTCTTGCATATTGTTCAAATGTTTGTCACTCTGCATATGTATACTAAGATTGCCTTTCGTCGTGGTGGAGTAATTGCACACTTCGCACCTGTACGGTTTGTAGCCACAGGTGTAGGTTTCGCCACGCGCTAACCTAGGATGAGGCTGACCTGCATTGCAATAAAAACAGGATGTCTCGCTTTCTGGATGTTTTTCCTTCATATGAATCTCAAGAGTCTCTTGATACTTGTAGTGCCAGTTGCACTTGGGACACTTCAGGGTTTTGCAGGAATTTCGACTGTGTATTCCAGCGAGTGGTCCGCCGGGACCGGCGAGTCGACTACTCGTCAATATAAGTTCGCACTTTGGACATTCTACTCCACTTGGTCTACCTTGCATGTGTTCCGGACAGACACCTATCGTGGTGCCGGTGAGGAAATTCGGCGGAGCCTGAGTAAGAGCAGCGTACGAAGACGGAGATCCTTTGGTAGATGAAGTTGGCGGCGGTGGTGAGCTGTAATGCATGGCATCAGGAGCTTTGGCCCAGGACGCAGCACTTACTTGCGGACCGCTCCACGGATGTTGTTGTTGATGATTGTACGTGAGAGGATGACTCGAATGTGACGTGGGCGTAGTGGGAGTGCTCGGCGAGGGTCGTTGCTGTTGTTGCGTCTGTTGCGATTGCTGCTGTTGTTGCTGCTGTTGAGGACTGCTAGGTACGCCGGGTGTGCTCGTTGGGGTGCTCGTTGTGGTCGGCGTTGTCTCATGTTCGTTGGACTCGCTACGTTGCTGTTGTTGAGCTTTAATCTGCGCGGGCGACGCCTGAGCGCAGGTCGAACTCGTGACGGGTTCTAGGAAACTGACGAGCGGTTGCTTTCCTCTACCCACGGCCTGTATAATGGCCGACGCCGTTGAGTGAGAGAGTATCTGTCGTTCGTCTTCCATTAAAGTAAGTTGATGCTCACCCTGGGCGTGCGCGACGAAACTTTTCGCATACCCAAAACTGAGCTTGCATATGAAACACATTAGGATAGGTTTGACAGGTACCGACGCGGCAGGCGGCGGCGGTGCTGTGGGCGCTGGAAGGGGCTGTTTACTACCCTCCGCGCTCCTGTAACTGATCACCCGATAACTGTGCATTACGGGAAGATCGGGATTGTGCTGTTGGGACGCCGAACGCTGTTGCTGCTGTTGTTGCTGCTGCTGGTAGGCCTGATGCGCGTATAGTCGCGATACGTAGTACGCGCTCGCGATTTGCGGGAAAACTAAGGAGTGAGGAACCGATACACCGCGCCCATCTACAATACAACCGTCGGGCAAAGAGTCGTCTTCACTGAGTTCACTCTCGCCTTCGATGATATAGGCCGACCCGTCTGGGTTGTAAACGATTTTACCGTCAAATTTTTCCACGTCGCCGCCCGTCGGGCTCGGGCTCGGGCTGGGACCCTGTTGTTGCTGTTGCTGCTGACTTTGCGACTGCATCGTCATAGTCGTGGTGGTGGTGGTAGTAGTGGTGTCAGCGATAGGTGTGGGTGTTGGTATTGCGTCGCGGGTGCAGGGTTCTGTGCCCGAAGGTGGACTAGCCGTGCGGGGATGATGGGGCTGATGTAGTGCAGCCCCAGCCGCAGGGGGGGACCCACCCACTCGGCCCCCCTCCTCCTCCGGGCTCATCTCCTGCTTCTGCTGCGCGTACGTGGAATTTTGGAAGGGTCCGCCGTGTTGCTGCTGTCGCTGTTGCTGTTGCTGATGATGGGCCGCCACCAGCTGAAAGAACTGATGCTCGATCGCGCTCGGCGTGTGTTGTTGTAGATGCGAGGGAGGAATGTTGTGGTGCTGAAGGTGGTACGGGGGATGAGGCTCACTGGAGGGCATCACCCCAGACGTGAGGCGGGCGCCAGCCTCACATCACCTACGGCGTCTACGCCTACGTTCTCCGGACTTCCTCCGCGGACTCTTCTTCTTCCCTGCGGATTCGCCCGCTTCCTCGCCGACTGCCTCCCCGTCTTATCTTCTTCACCACGAAGAGACGGTTCACTAGCTACCCCGACGCAAGCCCAGGTCGTACCTGTAACAATTCAAATAAAGATCGGTCATTTAAACTGACGTACAACACTGACAATAATTTTACGCGCGACAGTTTTCATGGTATAACCATATATGTATAAGCAGACAATTTTGAAATGATTAGAAATTACGTACAGCTCGACTTTAGAAATCCTGAATTCTATCCGTAAGATGAGATTAGTTAGCTCGCTCGTGAGAGAATGAATTCGCACACGGGACATTTAGAAGTCGTTCAGTCGTCTAATCCGTTAAACAGAGTCAACATTTCCGAGGACGGCCGAAAGATAGCGAAATACGCAGAAATGCAGCAAGCTGCGTGTGCAGAGGATCGCCTGGAGAAGACGGCGGTTAGGTACACAAAACCGCGGCGGAGAACCGTCGCGGTAACACAACGAGTCGTTGTATTCGGATTACCTGAGTGAATCCAGCTGTGTTTGCGTTCGATCGGCTGAGCTTATCTATCGATGAAATATCAATGTTCCTATCCGAGCAATATAAGAGTGAAAGACGAAAAGGCGAATAGCAAGCTCGATGGCGAGTCGCTATGAATGCTTGCCTTGCTATGAATGCTTGCGCTCAGATTAAAGATTTTTCGTCTCTTTTAAGCATGTTTTTCTCTTTTTTCAAGTGAAGTTTCGTCACATAGTATGAAATAGAGCATTGTTGGCGTTTGTTTGCTCACTGAATTAATCTTCTTTATCTCTCCAATATTTTTAACTTTTTCTTATTTAATTCTGTAAATTTCTATACTTTTCGCGTAAATTTAATTTCTTTTTTTATTTTGCAAATTAAAAATGTTTACATTTAAAATTCATTAAAAATAATACTTAAGATCCAAAATTCCTAAAAATTAATGTCTTCACTCAAAGATGCGCAAACAGAATTAAAGATTCCCGGGTGATTCAATGCACGAGCAATAACGCGGTTTTCACGCGCCGTTGAGATAATCCGATTTCAAATTACGCAAATGGACAAATTACAAACGCTGTGAAAGCGGATGGCAACGTACGTGCGTTGTGATTCCGGATTAGGGAGAATTAACGAGAATCGTGCGAGAAGGACTAGACGTGTCATCCAAAACGAGATATGCCGGCCGCTTTGATTACCACAGAGGGATAAACACGCTCACGGGGGAGCAGAATCCAAGTTTCCACTGAAACGTGCGCGATGATGCGAATTCTTGCCACGGGCGAGAGGCGAGGGCGAATGCAGGACTCTAATAATCTAATCCCAATTACGCGGAATCGCGGTCTCGAATCAACGTCGTGAGGAGGCCGACCGCAAGCATTCACGGAATCTAACGGATTAAAGATGAGCCGGGTGGGTGTAACGCGGGATTTATGCGCTGGCTCGCGTGCGTGTGTACGGGGGTGTGGAACGGCGTGACGAGCCGTCGAGAGAGAATGTATATCCCATCCTGCGGAAGAGAAGCCTGGAACCGATTCGTCCCTCTCTTTCTCTTTTTCTTTCTCTTTTCCCCCCTCACGTTCGTTGGCCGCGGGCGGTATCGCCGGACATTATGGTACATACGCGTATACGCGGCATTACACGGCTCCCTCCCGCTTCACCTTCTACTCCTCTCTCCCCATCGAACCGCGCCATCGCCACAGTTATAATTCCGCGGTGCAAACGCCATAATCTAGTCACCGTATCCCCCGGCATCTCTTTCTCGAACGATACCGCTTTTATAATGCGTGAGGCACGCCGGCCGCGATCGTTCCCTCGGATTATCATCGATCGATACCGCCAATCCTAGGTGAATCCTCCTTGTACGATGCCCAATCACGTGCCGGCGCGTTCGAAAGACGTTCCACGATCCGATAAAACGGGTGCCTCGTCGACAGCGCTCATTAAAGCAAAATCGTACACGTCGAGGAATATAATTGCGCAGCCTACTGGATCGGTGCTAAACGAGGGAGAGCAAAATGCACCTTTACTGTATTCCCATAAAGATATAGCGAAAATGTTCTGCTTGAATATGATGTAATTCATGATATTAACGTTGATGCACTCTTTCGGCTAATAATTATAACTCGATGTGAGTTATAACGTGGCAATGATATCGAAATGTACAAATTTCCAAATTGCAAATTAACCAACTGCAATTTCATTTGATTTTCTAACATTGTATCATATTAATATTACAGCTTGTAATGTTTGCAACTTTGTCATATCTTATAAGCATTTTTTAAATTGATATAAATTTATTGAGTTCAGCTGTCGGTATTATAGACGCGAGGAACTCTTGCATTTATTTTATTACGTAAATAAAAAATCTTGTTTTTTAAAAACATGTATTCAAGTATTTAAGATATCTTTCTCCGAGTTTTCAGAATTATAAAAATATTGGTATTTATTTAATATGACAATCGGACAGTTCATTTCGATGTCATCTGTATAAACGATATTGATACGTTATCATATATTCAGAGAGTATGCTCGAGGTAGGTTCGAAAAGAAGAATAAGAGTAACAAAGGGGAATCGGGACAAACGAAGAACATCTGCCAATCTGACATCACCTGCCTCGACTCGCCTATTTCTAGTCAATTTATCACGCATTTCGGTAACGTTAGGAAGAGCGGAAGGACGATCTAGCGATGGGCGACGACGCGTCGACGTTAGAGGCGTATGGCGTCGAACGGCTTTGTTTTCGCAGGGTCTGGCCCTAATTAAACGATAGCATCTTAATTGTCTCCCGACCATTCTAACGCGGCGATTCATGGCCGCGATCGCTTCGAGGATAGAGCGTCAAGTTTCGACTGTTTTCTTATATTGTATCGTTATGATTCCTGTTTGTACGTGAGAGAAAGCGTCTGTGGACGCTTAAAAAAATATTCGAAAATTTTTCACGATTATTTTCAGGAACACACGGAGCACATTTATTTTAATTACAGTAATTTTCTTGTACAATTAATTATACTGGTGGACATTTTTAAATTTACACATCTTTTTACATTAAATCTGAATCGTTAAAAATCAATAAGTGAACAAGATTCAATTATTTTTCTTTTTATTTGTTTATTTAACAAATAAAACAATTGAAACTGTAAAATTACGTTTTACATTTTATCGATATATTGGTGAGAAGGCAACGTACAATATTTTTATTCCATCTAATACATCTATTTAAATTATGATAATATATAGTAGTGAATTTTAAAGATTTGACAAATCTTTAAAATTCAAGATATAGAAACAATGTCGAATCGATAAATATTTCATGAAACAAGTAGGACAAGCTAAAAACGAACACTGATGAATCTACAAGTATAACAGCGAAGCGATACACCTCGAAGCCCGACGTAATTATAACTTTGGAGAAAGTCGAGGACGATCACAGGTGGTTGATGAGTGTTCAATAGTGGAAAAGGGAAGCGCATGACATAACACAGCGGGAAGAAAGACGGTGGAGGGCACGCGGTGGGACCGAGAGAGGCACGAGGGAGGAGAGCGAGGACGATTCGGCGGAGAGAAGAGCCTCCGATGATGGGAGTTAAATGTTCGGCGAAGGAGCGACCGCGGAGTGTACCGTGCCCTTTTGTTTGTCGCGGTGTTTCGCTCGAAGGTCCTTTTGTATCCTCCAGAACGGAGGTAGGAGGCAAAAGTCTCTACGGGGCCCACATGGCGAACCCGGTCGCGTTTATTCGGCACGAAATACGCAAGATGCGCGCAATTATGGGCCTCTCAATTATCTCGTACGCGTCTCGTTATTTATTGAATATCGTGCCTGCTTATTTCTCAGGCGAGTTTGCGTGCCGTGGTAAGAGGGTGTCTCTCGAAGGGTGGCGAGGGGATAAGACGACGGGAGCGCGGCTTCTTTTTTTTTTTATCCTTGCGGGTTTCGACACGACTCGACGTGTGGGGACGCATTGTTCGGGCTGATACCGAAACCGGAAGTCGTCGAAATTCCGCATCGCGCAAATCGAGACCGCAGACTTTCGCGTGCTCCAAATACGGCACAGAATAAAAAGATGCCTTACTAGAACATATTATACCTTGATATGACATCCTTTGGATGATTTATTCGTATTAGGAGTCCGTATGAGGAGTCTGTTACATTATTATTATATGTATGTACACTCTAGGCCCAAAGTTTAAAAATTGACATTCTTTAAAAATTGACATTTTTGGGATTATTTATTCAAATATAAAATGTTCGATATACATATCGTAAGATGCAATGTTTCCTTTGAAATATTTATATTATATCTAATATAAAAATCTTTACAATGCTGATTAATTCTCGACTACGGATTATTTCAACATTGAAGCGAATTTTAGGCGGTTGTACAATCTATCTATATAATTAATTGGTATTCTAAATTATACGTAAAAGATATTGAATCTTTCTTTACCAATCACTGCAATGCTTTTAAACACTTTAGATGTGATTTTCATAGTTAAGATTTAATAAATTCGAACTTTATGTTCCAAACAATCACTGCTTAATTAAAGCATACTGCCTTAATTAGCTACAATAAAAAGCACATTTTAGAGATGCTATTTTTTATTAACGTTACTAAATCTGAATACCATAGGAACATATTAAAACAGGTTAAATATGGTACGAGTAACTATCATTTTCAAAAGTATAGTTATCTTACTTTTTAAAAAGAAGGATTATCGAGAGGCTGCATGCTGCACGATGCATTAGATTGCATCAATCGCCAAGTACAACGCACTGCGGCTCCGCGGTACAATTAACCGGGGCTGTATTTCTCTTATTATTGTTATTATGTGGCCGGACGGCTTTCTACTTAATATACGCGGGCCTGATAAGAACTATCCGCGGACGACGACCACGTTTCAGCAGACGCATACGAAGCCACGCGGAAATGTACGTCGCGCCAGTGCTACGTTGCAAGTCGCATGCATATGTACTCCGTGGCTTGTATGCAAATGCAAGTCGCTTCGAAATAATTATAGTTGCACCCCGCGCGCTGGTGTCGTAGTGTCTTTGCGCGCCAATCAAGTCCTCGCCGTCGTCGTGACGACGGAGAAAGGAAGGGAATGCACCGATTTACGATGATCGTGCTGAAAAGTATTCCGTTCGTTGCACTGCAGTTCGCATTTATGTGAACTGCTCACCGTATCTCGTCGCACGATATTGCGAATGAGAAAAATGTAAATAACAATTTTATCTATCAATCGTTCCTATCGTGTTTCGTAATAAAAATAAGTATACCGTTAAATTTAATGCCAAATTTTATACTGAGTTTGAATTATTTTTAATCATTTCTCATCAATAGATCGCCACTATTTCTACTCAATATGTTGTTGATTTAAACTAAAATAGTAGAAATATAAATTAAAATAAATTAAAAAAATAAATTAAAATTAATATATTCTTAAATATAAAATACAATAAAAAATTAATATTGTAATGCAGTTAGTGCAAATAATTTAAAACAAAGTATCTTTAATAAAATCTTTTAGGCACCATGTGTTACTGTGATCACGAATCATCATCGGTGGAAAAATATAATATGAACTGGTTCGCCCATTCTCAAGCTGCAACCACAATCTTTCTTCACATGCACATCAAACATTAAACAATTTTTTAATTAAGCAATTTAATTTAAGAAATGTATTAAATTTGATCCAAAATTTAGTTTATTAGTTACTAAATACACATTGATATGAACGTTGTTTATTTTGAAAACTGAACAATTTAATCATAGAAATAGATTGATTTACATTTTGACACACATGGAAGTTGCAAATAACAATTATTTAGCTCAAGGGATTGTGTTACCATTAATTCGTTGACATCTAACAATGTATTGATCGTTGCCGATAACAACGCGCAGTCCCGAGGTTTCTAATGCGATTGCATGTAAAACTCGTCACGATGGAAAACGCGAGTTTCGTCGTAAGCTCGTCTAGTAACACGCGATCGATAATTATCTCCGCATTTAACAGAGATACGGTAATAATACATTTATATGGAATTACAGAAATACTACTATATGGAAGTAGGTGGCGTTAATATCAAGAACTCGCACTCTCTGGAATATTCAACGAGCATTCCTTACGTTGTCGTTCAGAGGAACAAATTTTCTAAATTAGGAATTCATTAGTAAACGATAATCGCAATCGAGATATGGAAGAAATTCGAGACAACTCGCAACCTCGAGAATTCTTCTCTTTTCTTATCGATATTTCGTGCTCGTTGTTACATTTTGTCGGGGGCTAACGCGTTTACTTCGTAGCATCGGATAAGTGCCGATTAATCGATATTATTTTGATTGCTCGAAGGAATCCGCGCCGCGCCATACGATATTCGCTCGCGAACAGATGGAAAAAGAGAACGAGCGAGAGAAAGGACGAAGAGAAAGAAAGAGAAAGAAGTAAGATTGTAAAGGTAAAGAGACCAAGAGGGAGCAGAAGAACCGATGGATGAGAGAGAACGGCGAAGTCTCTCGCTCGAAGACAACGGCAATAAGTGAAGGGCAGAGCGCACGAAGGTAAGCGAGAGAGCGAGCGAGCGAACCAACGCGCGCGTAATTTACGTGCAACATGGATCCGAGCGGCGTTTAATCCGATGGTGGAGCCGGCGATTATGAAGTTAGGGTTGGGTTAGGTGCTGAGCGCGAGGAGGGCCTCTTTGTGATATCAATTAAGTATGATTTTCCTCCCCCCACTAAGGCAAGGAGCGCGCAGCATCGTCTTCCTCGCGGGGCCCCCTCTCTACCTCTTTTCGTACCGGCTTCCTCCTCCCGCTCCTCTCTCTTTCTCTCACTTCCCTCCCTCACCCTCCCCCACCAGTTCGACTGCCCCTCTCCCCGCGGGGGTAACCCAGGGTTTAACCCATTCCCTTATAATTTCCTCCCAATGCACCGTGAGAAACTCGCTCGTAACACGCACGCGCACGCACGTACACCGGGGGCCCCGCTTCCCCAGCCCCCTCCGCCCCCTTTTTCATGCTCTTCGTTCGTTCGCCCGCTCGTTGGCGGTCACCGATTATTAGATTTCATCGAATTTTCGTCGTCCGCGCGCAGGCATCCGGTCCAGACACGAATCCACCAATTAACCCCGTTAGCGTGTGGAGGATCCGCAATTAAGCCCAGCCGTGAGAGAAATCCGATCCATCCAAAAGCAAGCCGGCGCGGATCGCGGCGGCTTGCTTTTTCAGCGCAACGAGAATCCAGGATGCTGCGCCGTTCAAAATTTTGCTGTTAATCTTCTTCGATCGATTCAGGTCATATGTTACTCGATTATGTTCTATCCTTTTTCTTTTAGGTTTGCCGTTCCCATTAGGTACCTGTTCGCGTTGCTTAAAATTCTCCAAATTTTTACATTTAAAATGACATAAATATACATATATTCGGATGTTGAAAAGAAAGAAAGCGAAGATATTGAGTGCAAACACGAACAGACTTACTAGAGTTGTTCGCATTTCTTAAGATAATCCAAAAACGTTTGCATTTAAAATGAGATAAATATATATTCGGGCGTTGAAGAGAGAGAAAGCGAAAATGCTGAGTGTAACACGTGTAAGCAACGCGAATGACCTATCAATTATTAGCGAGAGTAATAGATATGATCATTCTTCGGACTATGCGTCATTCGTTAATTCGTCCTCTTTTATCTCACCTAGGAATACTGGTTATTATAAATACATAGTATAAATATGAAATTAAAATGACTAATATCATTATTGTTCAGTTTTTTAATAAAATTCATGTTTGCATAATGCATTCAAGTCTTATTTTAGACATCGCGGTCGATAATTTTAATTTTTTCAAGTTTGTTTTGCTGTCCATTGTGCATAGATATTCTCCTTTTAATTATGTATTGTTTTTCTTAAAGTAATTAATATTATTAGAATGAAAGGAATATTTCTAAACTTGAGAATTCTTCAAGAAAAAAATGGATAAGTAAGAATTCTGTCTCATACGTAGGAAGTAGATTGCGGGGATACGGCGCGAGAGAGATAATGCGAAATCTGCAACCGACTCGCTTGTTAATGTCGAGACGAGTTCCATAACGATCTCATTTAACTTCCCGGCGACACTTGACCCGTGTACGTCAGAGAACGTCCACGCAGCGTTGTTGCGTGCACTTCGGTAGCTTAAATAAGAGGATAGACCATCAAGGGAAATGCCCCCTTACAGCGCTAAACAAAGTTGCGGAACATAACACAAGACTATAATGTCTATTTCTAGACTATAATATTTATTTCAATGTAGATTAAGTTTAATTTATTTTTTTTTAATTCTAAGTATTAGAAAAAAGTATATAACCGAGATTAAAGTTAACTATCTGTATTGGTAGAAATGAACACAATCATAGCGTATAATAATTTACTGTTATATTCAAACTTGGCAGAAGAAATTGGGGGACGGATGAAAATTAAATTTAACTTATTAATAGATTTCATTTATTGAGACTGAAGGGAAGAGGGAAGAAGAAAAAGAACGTTAGTAAGACTAAATAAGAATGGAGAGAGTGTGAGAGGAAAACAGAGATGTAGGCATTTGGGTGTGCTATCCGGTTATGGCTATTCGAATCTGATCGGGATCTACATTGTCGGGGCCGAGTGTAAAGGCATTCAAAGGAAGAGGGTCAATTGAAATTTGGAATTGAGAAATAACGCGAACGCAGTGAAATTCCGCTACAAACTCCATGTTTGAATGTCGTAGAATCTGCAGGAGAAGAAGGATGAGAGGGAGGATGAGAGGAAGATTGTGCTGGGAAGAAGAGGAATGTCAGGGAAAATTCGTTGTGTAAGGAATGAGATTGATTCCGCGTGAGGTAAAGGAGAACGCGGAGAAGGTAAAGGCAAGAGGAAACCACAACCGGGGAAGAGGAAACAGATTGAGGGGAAGAAGCTAAGGGTGAAAGAGCATGATGATTTGAAGGGAGAGGCACTCTACAAGAAGAAGAGCCTGATTGGTGGGAATGAAATGGCCGGTCGGCCACTACGATTATTCGACTTAGAAAAACAGAAAATTGTTTTTACTAATTCCTGAATAAGAAAGAAAACCTGAGGATTTGGTTGGTAAATGGAAGAATGGAGAGTGAAGTTCGCGGTGTAAACGAATTACTGAATACTAAATAGCGAATATAAAATCCACCGAATATATCGATGAATACTGAAAATGAATAGGAGCAGAGCGAGCACGATAAATGATCTGTCGAGCTCACTCTCCTCTGATAAGAAAAGATAAGCAATGACGTTACTAATGAAAGTATAATGCAGAGATTGGAAAAGGAATTAATTAAAAAAAAAAAGTAAAAATAAAAAAAGAAATAAATAAAAAAAAATGCGTGACTTATTAGTTGAATTGGTTACTGATTGGTTGATTTAAAAATTCTCTCGTCAGTGGAGAGTGACCTCGAAGGGATGGACTTCGAAGAAGATGGTGGATGACAGGCATTGACTCGAATAATTAAACGATTACACGACTGTTGTATGACTGGTCGACTGTTTGAATAAGTGCTCGGATAAATTGAATTGCGCGGATTGACTGAATGATTGCTCGGATAATTGAATTGACTGAATGACTGCGCTGCGGCTCGCGAGATCGCTATTTTTATGGAGGTATTTGGGGGTGGATCTTCGTTGAAGTGTATTAGCTTGATCCGTAGCTGTCAAGCTGGATGTAATATTATCTTAAGATGCGATTTCATTCACATTTCCCGCAAAGGAACTTGGCGTGAGTGACTCCGTATCTGCAATACAACACAATGTATTTTTTAAACACCAGGTCGAGATGTTATTGTACTGCAGAAGTGTATCCGGACTTTCGACAAGCATCGGTGCGCGTTTCTCCACTTCAATTTCGTTTTCGGATCGGCTTTGACCTTGCAATTGAATCCCCGATATCTCGTTTCGACGGATACATTCATGTCTTAAGATCAAAAAGAAGAATGCGGCCTCAAGGCTCCGCACGAGCATTGTAGGAAGTGCTTTTTGCCCTGACGTTGTGCTCGAGCCGTCGACGGTCGACGTGGGGTGGCTAATGACAAAATCAATGCGACATAATTAGACATGGCGGCTACCTACCTACCCGTTACCTAGCGATCTATTGCGACTTGCAGCCGTGTCCGTGTGCGGGCACCTATACGAGCACGAACCGCCGTTGTGCTGGGGAGAAATTATTGTAAAAACATCCCTTAATATGATCGATACGGCTTCGTCGTTATAGTTCGTGCCTGTCCGTCTCACTTCGATAGCAGTAGTACCTCGATTCTCTCATAGCGCAAGTTTTGTACATTCTAATGGAATTTCTGTTAATTTCCTAAGAATGAAAAAAAAACAGTATAAACATCGCTTATGTAACACTAATAGAGAAGCGCCACGATCGAGTCTTGTACTATCATTGGGTCTTGTACTGCTTAATAAATGTATAAATTTTTAATATAGTTTCCAGTTCTATAAACTGCCCATTGATTACTGATTTGAAATCATAAACTAAAGCTGGAATAGTAATATGTATCATAAATGAAATTGATCGTCGATAATAATGTTAATAAGCATCTTAAAACATTGCAAAAATAATATACTTGTATTTATTGAGAAAAGAGTTAAATAATCTCGGAAAATAAAATTATGTTCTTTCTCTTTTTCACTCAAATTCGATGTTCTTCCTCTTATAATAAAATGTCTTCATAAGGGATACCCAAGCAGATCACGATAATGTCAAAATATTAAAATAAATCATGGCTAATCGAAAAGTGACTTTTAATACTTAATCATTTTTAAACTATTTTTACGCCATTTTGACGTCACCATGATTTTTTGTTCTGCTTGGGTAAGACTGTGCTTCTTGACATTTTTTAAATTGCTTTTACCAACCACTTGGTTATATAAAAATGTCATTTAGCGTGAAATCGAACGATTTCAGATCGTGTAGTTAAACGGCACACATACATAGATACTTCTATAAATATCACGTTCATCCGTTGATAATGATCGATGAATGACTCTTGCCACGTAATGTGACGAATTCGCGCATCGGGTCATGATGTGATATCGATTGTATCTAAATGCACGCCCAAAAACGGGACACATCGATGCAAACAGATCGATACGATGCACGTCGTGTTGCAATGCTCGCCGCATGCGTCACAGAGGGGATAAAAGGTGGTCGATCCATCAACTGAAGCGAGAAACAACCGCGGCGGAATCGCTGAATTAATTATTCGCACGCTGGCATTGCGCCGTGTCGCCTCGCTCTTTCTCGCCTGTTCCGAGAAAAGATATCAATATAAATAATTTTTCGCTCGCGCTCATTCTCTGGTCGGTAGAATTTTTTATTGGCACAATCCCTCCCCCCCCCGCATGGCGCAGCATCCGAAGTGAGTGAGCGGATGGCCCTCTGATTGGGTTTCGGGGCCGGTTCTAGGTGCTGCGCTAATGATCTCTTAGCAGATGCCTCGCACCGAGGGAACCGCGCGGGCGCTCTGAGTTGATTTATGGTCGCCCAAGATTCCAGCGAATTCGCGGCGCATACCGAAGCGCAGAACGGTACGATTTAGTAAATCCATCTATCGAGATGTGTGCGCTCAGATAATCACAAAATCTCATCTAAATTAAAAACAACCTCATTCTTAACTCTTGGACAATGAGTGGTACATTCTCACATTTACATTCAAAAAATTCCATACGCAAATTGATGTGCTCGTACATCCATGTCTTCTTTCTCTAAATACATATAGATGGCACGATTGTGTTTTATTGAATTGACAATAGCTTTGGAACAATAGCTATACTAATAACAGGCTATTAAATCGATATACACAATGTAGTTGCATAATTTTAATCGTTTAATCTGAAGCAATTAAAAATCATGGAGAAACTTGTAACATCTCGCGTGCACACACGTTTGTAATTTAAATAAAATATTGATCTTCTAGGTTCTGGCACGCTTTTATAACGAGATCAAATTGTGCTTTGATTGCGTTAAAAAAGAATAATGAAATTTCAAAAATATAAAACTGGAGATCGTTAGTTTCTGCCGTGCGTTCTAGGGTTAACATTATCGCGCGTTATGACGCAGCGAAATTACTTCGAGCTCCCATTCGCGACGCGAACAAAGCCGCAACGAAGTCCGCCGGTTGCACAATGCCGACTTCTTGCCTGGTGTAAAACTTTGTATAAAACCGAGCGAGCCGACGCGACGTGACGCGACGCGACTCGATGCGACGCGACGACATGGCATGGCATGGCGTGACACGTGGCACCGTACGCGCTTCGATTCGAAGCGGATAGATGGAGAAGGCGCTTTTATGCACATAAGCTCGAGTGTAGCGTACACGGGGCTAATTATACCTCGGGACAAAGGGTTCGCCCGCCGATGACGCACAAGTAAGCTCGGAAACATTGATGAGGGAGAAAGAGAGTTGTCTATACACACAGCCGGTGATACCGCGTGCGGCAAGCCGGAACATCGCGCTGGTAATCGCGCCACGAGGTGTTTACAATTTATTGTTGTTCGTTCTGCCACGGCGCGAAATAAATGGGGGCGTAGGATAAGCTTCGATGATTCGGAAAATGTGTAATGTAACCAGACGTTCCGCTTTCGAGATGATTTGTTTCGCCGTCTCGCCAAGAAATATGAATAATTATTGTATTATTAAAAAAAAAAAAATTCCTATTATTCTATTCATACATTCTCTTCCATCCCTTGAATATAGAATTGTCTTTAAAATATTTGATAACATTACAGTCAACTAGAGATAGTATTGTTTTGTCATTAAAGAAAAAATTTTTTTAATTAATTTTATTAAAAAATGTCTTGTAAGTGAAGACATTGTACATCGATATATAGTCTTTCTAGCGATTAAAAGTGTTATATTTCAGAGTTTAATATATGGATGTAATAAAGAGTAGAGATAGCTTAAAATTATATATCTTTCTCTCTCTCTCTCTCTCTCTCTCTCTCTCTCTCTCTCTCTCTCTAAAATATCAAGTTGAAGAGAGACGCGGAATTCTTTCTAACGGGATGTAGATTCTGAGATGAGGGAATACGCTGTCTATACTTATTACGTTCAATAATCTATTTCCATCTTCGATTCTTAAATAACCAATCTGCACAGATTCCGAATTTATCCCAAATTTAATTTTAAACTGAACGTTGCAATTATAAATATGCAATTCTCATCCCTAAAGAGTTAAGAACAAAACGATGCATAACGTAACACGACCCGCGATGGTGATGACGTGATCACTGAGGCAACGGATATTATCTCGGTTAATTAAACCCTCCGAGCTAATTCGATCGCGCGTCCCAGATGAGGATCGCGTCGCGCGTCAGCGGAAGGCTAGAAACGCCGCGCGAAGGCTCGTCGCGGTGTTACCCGTGCGTGTCGACAAATTGATTTAAACGGTCCGCACACCCACCTACCTACCTACTAGTCACTCGACAACATGGCACACCGCGTTCCGACGCATTACCGGGCAAACCCACCTATCGCGAGTATGGCCGCGATCGGGTCGGAACGATCTGCATCGCTTTCACGCCAGAGACACGGATAATGCTTCGGTCGGGAGAGTCGTAGATCAAAATCGTACAATACCCGGGATTATTGAGTGCACGATACATTTTCCTCGTCCATCGGAGAAACGGGAAGAAACAAATGTATTTTTATTTTGGTACTCTATAGTTATGCAAATGAGAGACAGATATTGCGTTGTGTATACGTGCTGAAAAATATAAATTATGTAAATCCGCGTTAGTTTCATTGTACACTTTCGTTTTGTAAATCCGTGTGATAGATCTGCTCTGGTTAAAATCTATATATGTAACGTAACACAATTCGTCCGCCATTTTAGTTACCATATTAATTACAATAAATAATAAACTAAATTTAAGTCAATTAATTTAATACATTTTCTTAAGTTAAATTGTTTAATTCCATTGTTAATTAAAATATACATTGAGTAGGAACAGTGGCGATCTAAAGAAATGGTTAAAAACAATTTAAATTTAATTTAATTTGACATTATGAAATTAATAATGTACGTTTCCTATTGGAAAGCAGCCTTTACAGTGACTTTAAATCCTGATATCTAACGTCGCATTATTAGATTCTCAGTGGTGATCTCATTAGGCGCTGCAAACAATCCGCAGCATAATAATAGCGTCTCGCACGTTCTTGCATTTAGTGTGCCTTGCCTCTCTTCTTCATTGTCGTCGTCACCACGCCTGATATACGTCTCACCCTTTCGATCGTGCGTAACTCTTTATGGTGCGAATGCATGCGTAGGGGGGAGGTGATCCGTGCCCTCGTCTGATTATTTTATGGATACCGGTGTGCTCTTTCGTCCAACGGCGACTCGTAAAAGGGAAGGAGCAAACTCGCGCCCGAAGTGAATAAAAGGGGCATCGGTGCGAACGAGAGAGAACAAACAAAACCTTTGTTATTGGCGATACATCGTGAATATATTCTATTCTAGATTCAAAAATTTATTTAAAATTATTGTAAAATATTCCTCTTTCAACAATAAATAGAGTAAAATATAATTTCGAATACAGTACCATTTTGAACAAAATAATTAAGATTTCAAGATTTTCGAGGTTCTAGTAACACTGATCTCATTATGTGTGGAGAGTATTAAAAGATATTAAAGGAGGTAGGTGGTACTAAAGTGGAAAGAATCAAACTTGGAACAAAAGTATTTTGTTCAGAATTGTACTATGTTCGAAATCGTATCACTTTATCCTCCCATATTGTCCCTATTTCGATCCTATTTTCCAATAAATGTAATAGCCAGAAATCTTTTATATGAGTATATGAATATCGTCGCGATAAGTAAGAAAAATATCTTATCATCGCGAATAAAAAAAAAGAGAGCGGACACAGTTCAGTTCCGCGCAACGCTTGTTATTCCTGTTTTTCAAGATATATATACAGTATAGGAAGGTCATTTATGAAATTAATTCTTCTCTGCCCGAGAGAATATTCCGCGGAAAAGAAATTGCTTTGCATATCACAAACGACATGTTCTACAAATCCATCTAATCGCTTGCTACATTAGACTTGAATAAAATAAGTCTATCTTATATAATTCGCTACAATGCGCATTTATATAAAATTTCTTTAATTTCTTTACTAATGATAGTGTTTTGAGAGAAGTATCTTGCTAGATCTAGTAGAAAATTAAGGGGATCGTACACGTGTTACATTTTACTTAATCTTCCGCTGACAATATGAATATATTTTAACTCTTCAGCAATAGGAATTTTCAAAAAACAGCAATTTTTCATTGTTCCAGATTATATAAAAATCTAAAAAAAATTCTGAAATACTTGTCAAAACTTTAACAGTGAATTTTAGAAGTCGGAATGTGTTTTACTTATTTTTTATAGATTTAAATTTATTTATTAAAATTCACAATCAAAATATTCACGACTATCTTTAAAGACTTTTCAGTTACCGGCTGAAAGTTAAGAAGCTAGAAAAGAGTAATTAATATTAAAAAAGGTTAAATCAGCTAAATGAGCAAATAAAGTATAATATAAACAATTTGTTTCCGAAAACTTAAAGGAATGTCAAAACATAATCGCCAGACGTGCACGTTTGTATTATTATGTGATCTTATTATCCGCGATATTACTTCCTTTTTGAGACCATCATAGAATGCTAAACATATCTGGCATCATTCTAAGAAACAGAACTTAAAATATCGACCTCGTACGAATAAAAAATAAATTCATTATCTATAAAAATTCGTACAACGAAGATCAATCTTTCCATCAAATGTTAATTTGTGGAATTAATTCTTTTAACAAATAATAATTTCGCAAAACTTTCTGATATAGTCGTCGAATTAACAAAGGAGATGGTTAAAGATCCGTTAAATCTCATTATCAGCATCATATTTGTGAAGATTATATTAAGCTGAGTAACATCTAAAGAAAAAACCCTAAAAGGAAAGAAAAAGTTAGAACGAACAAAACCGCTTTTGTGCTCCTAACATTATTCTTTCTAAAAATCCTCCTTGTACAATGTTTCTTTTGCAGTAATTATTACAGTAGAGAAAGGGCAAACGTTAAAGACGATGCTTGTGAGACTTAGTTTCCTAGCGATACTTAATCGTCCTACTTAATCGCAATTAATCGAGCGGCCATATGTCAGGGCTAATCGACTTCGGTTGCACATCGAGTTAAGCGACTGGCTAGATTTCACCTTTCGATGATTACGTTCCCAATTATGTCCGCCGACTCTGTATACATTACAAGCAAAATCTTTATTATTCTTGATAACTTCTACATTGTATCATTAATCCTGCTGGCGGAATTTTTCACCTAAAAATATATCCTCAGCAAATCTAAAAGTAAACAAGTCGCACAGAAACATTGTGAAGCAAAGGTTCGATTGCATTTCATAGAAAGGAGTGAAAGGATGTATGACTAACAGTATTTCAATTTTATGACTTTATTTCGCAAAATGGTAGATGTAATTTCGCTAAAGTTTCAAAGTTCATTATTTTTACGTTCTTCTATCTCATAAACATCTAACGTAATTAACGTAAATTTATAAAATTAAAGATTTTTCGGGGGGATATTCTGAGCATTCCATTCAAATTGCATGTATCTTTAAATTATTTAACTTAAAATTTATATTACTCTTACTTAATTGAAGATTAATATATCTTCTATGAGTTAAGGACAGTAAATACATTGATAATAATTAAAATATTTTAACGCGTCTTCCAATGTATTGTTTGATCTATTGGATGTTTTTATTAGTATACTTAAAATCGATAAGGATCGAGAAAGTTGTCTTTCCATAATATCGTTAAAATGTGATGCAATTGAAAAACGTCACGCCAAGGTTCTTCGAAAAACTGACCGCTGCTAGGCGAGGAATTATCAAATTCCTGTGTGCGAACGAGATCATTAGAGAGGCTGTCGAGATGAATGGACAAGAAAGCCGTACGTGTTGAGTCGCCGCATTCGTTTCCATCGATCGGAACGCGTTCATTATTCGACGGGGAAGCGTCGTTAAGGAATCCCACGGTGCATCGCCGTGTCGCGGCGAGCGCAAGTAGCGAAAGAAGAGTGCAGGAGGATGGACAGGAGGACGATCACCGTTAACAAGCCGTCAATCTGAGGCCGCAGAAGTGTCGATGACACCTGTTAGGAGACGATCGGCAGATGCTGCGCAACGCGACGCGACGCAACCGACGTGGCTCACCGCGTCGCGCACCATCTCTCAAGCGAGGAAATCATTATGATGGTCCCTCGTGCGGTTCAGAGTAAAAATTCAATGTTCAATCTTGCTTCTCGTAAGACCAAAGGACGCGTCGGGGAAAGTGAACGATCACGAAGTAAATCTGTCGTATCGATAAAATAGGTTTACACAATTTTCTTTCATGATGCAAGAAGGCAAGCGCGTCCTCAAATCAAAAATAATTCGACAACGGGGAAGAATTGTTGCGGATTATCGCCAAGTGCCGATAACCCTAACATGGCTTGCTCTTGAGGCATCGAACGAATCGGAGGAGGTCTTTTGTACATACGCGACGACGACGGTCCAATGGCGGGTACATCGTCATTACGCGCCCATTAAGTGTCGCGTGTGTGCTTCTTTATTGTTCTGCTCGCGAATGAGATATGCGGGCGCATTGTCTGCTGGAATTATTACTAATTGCTGGTCGTCCTTCGATCGCTCTGTCTACGAGTATTCTTGCTTGAGGGACAGGCGCATTATTTCGAAAAACAATCGTCGGAATCATATCCTGTTGAATGAAATAAAATGATTCATATGAAGAAATAAAATTGATAGTGAGAAAGAAGAGAGAGCAAGAGAGAGAAGCAAACGCCAATCATAATTTATTAATTTAACCTGAAGCAGTATGAATTATGGTGGTTAAATTGTTAGGAGAAACTATGGTGGAGTATTATAGCATAATATTAGACGTATGCTATATATTGTACTATATGCTTGAAACAAACTGAAGGGCTAGGTGAAACACGCTATTCCAGGGAATACTGCGTGTTACGCTTGGGTTATATTATCTGAAAGTTTTATTATATAGTTGTGATCGCGGGAAATTCTCGAATTCTCATTTGAGATACATAAACGTTAAAGGAAACGAATTCAAATGAAAAATTACTATATACTTAGTAATTATATATTACGGTATTTCTCAATCACTCGTCCATAAAATCGTTTCGCAAACATGGCGTATCGTTTTACTATTCGAATTTAATGAAACAAAATAATATAAAAATACGAGTAAAATTTTATACTGAAGCCAAAAATTAATTTCAAGGATCAAAAAATCTAATTTAAGGAGATCATATCTAAATAGAATTCTGTATGAATGTTTTATGTGTTTATAACAGGCACATTTCGACGAATTTATTTCTGTGATAATTAATTTGTCTCCCATCTTGCACATGTAAGGTAAACATTCGAATGTCCATCGCGCTGTATTTTGACATGTCTCTTTCGGAGACGTCACTGTATAAAGATATACCGCGATTGTTACGAGCAAAGGAACGTCATCGGGGTCCGAATTAGGGAACCTTGTTCCCCACGAGGATTATCCACTGACACGCAATCATTAAAGCTCAAAATTACGTGGGCACGACGCGTTTATCTACGCCACATCAATACTTAATCACTGTGCTTGGCGTGGATGTGTCACAGCTACCTCTCCAACGTACGAAAACTGTCAAGTACCTTCTATTCTTAGATACCATGTTTTTCTGTCCACATTACAATTTACGGAATGAATAGCATAAAGGAGAATCGATGGCAAAATATCTAGAATCAACAGATTTTATATTCTCAAAATAATTTGGCAAGCTTTTTTTATCGAAGATATTAGCTTCGTATGGGAAGATTACTTATGCTCGTTATTTGAAATCTCTCTGGAATAACTGTTTAATATTTTTTATATTTGAAAGTGTTGCAATGTATTTTTAAGTCTGGAAAAATATAAAAAAAAAGTAAACTTATGTAAGATAAGTAGATAGATATTGCTATTTATTGAGTGCTTTAGGATAGCGTTTTCTCACGCTATTAGATATTAAAGAAGTAATAGCAATCCAATTTTTTGAGTTAAATAACATTTTGTTATTTTTAACTTTCATGTCAAAATGTAAATCAATCGATTTTTGTGATTTCAAAATAACAACATTTATCAAAATAATATTATAACATGTGCAAATCAAATTTAATACATTTTCTTAAGTTAAATGATTTAATCCCATTATTTTAGATAAATTAATGACATATTGAGTAGTGGCGACCTATAGAAGTGATTAAAAATAACTGAAATTGGATATTGAATATTGAAATTAACAACACAGGTGTTAAAATTAAGATACCTGTTTCCTATAATTATTTTATCCTCTTATAATTTTTTTGTATCTTAACAATGTTGTATTATAATAATAAATAAAAGATTGATATTATTAAACACAGAAGTATCTAAAAAAATAAGTTATGGCAGTCTAAGAAGAGAAAAGATCTAAATTCAAGTGCCTAGGAATCCAATATTTTTCTCACCTACACTTGCGAATCTAGTTCAAGAAAAATACAAAATTGAAGACTAAAATCCATGGAGCGTGTCGATGCCGGTTTTGTGGCGGTTCATCGCGATCGATCAGTCGATCGGCCGGGGGTCATATCTCGGTCTCGGCGGCTGAGTGTAAAAGGTATTATTTTACAGGGGGAAGAGATAAGGTGACGAGGAACCACCGTCGCGTCTCTCGGCTATCTGAATCGCTGTCGGACACCCGTTAGCCGTGCTCTAGCAGAACGATGTACTCACGAGGCTCGCAGATACGAGCCGGATAAGGCGGATATTCAATTATTCATATACCATTAGCCGACGCACGTATACCGGGTGTGTGCGACACGAAGGGATTCGCGCGCAACTCGTTTCGTAAGTACTGGTGTAATTTCCTCGGCCAACAACGTGTCATTATTGGGGAGTCAGGGGAAACCGAGAGCGAGAGGGGGAGAGAGAGCAAGATGAGAAAGGAAATAGACATAAAGCAGGGAAAGAGGAGAGAAAGAGGGAGAGACACGGTGGAGAAGAAGAGAGAGAGAGGAAGGAGGGAGAAAAGAGCGTAATGTGGCCGTCGATAAAGGTGTATCGATAGCGGTCTCAGCGGCGTCGATGATCCGCGCCTCGTACAATGAGTCACGCGGTGAATGATTGATTGGATGACTAGTGAGTCAGTACGCGGGTGCGCGTCAAGGAATCTTTACGTCATTCTGGACGATCATGCTGATTTTAATCGTCGGTGGAGGTCGCAGGACTCGCAGACGAGATGAGCGTGCGAGCGCGCGCGAGGAGAAGAAAGAGCAAATTTCGATTCAAGTCCATTACCGCGCGAAGAAGATATGCGGTTTCATAAGAAATAATTGTTGCGATAAACGTAATTACGCTTGGATCTGTAGCGAAATAGATATATCGATTTCTACAATCGTGTAAGTCTATTAGCGCGGTTAATCGTGAGTAGCAAATTTCAAGAAAAATATAGAAAATTAAAATAGGGGATTGAATATAGTGGAGATAAAAAAAAGGGCAGTTAAATGAAAGTTACGTTTTTTACGTTATTAATGATTTAATAATACCAATAAATAATTGAAAAATTTGTGATAAATTTAACAAAGTGTAACATAAACATTAGATAAAAATTAACATAGAAATTATAATACTTTACTATTAATAAATTGTGGAAGCATATTTCTTCAGTAAAATTAATATTTATATGTTAAATTGACAAGACAATTATCTCTTATTTATTTATCTTAGAATTTACGCTTTAAAATTATATTATTTTTGTCATTTATTCAACTATCTTATTTTAACACTAAAAATGTTAAATATCAATTTGACATAAAATATTCAAATAACATTATCACATTATGTTAAATTAATTGTTTGGATATGTTAAAAATTCAACACAAAAATTTTTACGAAGACCAGTTTTAATATAAGTATAAAATATGTTTTATTGTGTGTGTAATTATTTCTTAAATGCCATCCATTTTCATACGTGCTTCAGGATATCTTGCGTCAATTACATTGCCATGAAGCATGGACATCTCTAGTAGTGCAAATATTAAAGTCAAGAAAATCCTCATGACTTTTTCAGAATTGAAGCAGCAAGAATCGAGTCGATTCATGACACGAGGTTCCGATCTCGATGCGAAGGAGAATCCCCAACATAATATACGCGCCGCCCACGTGACACGTTCTACGACTCTCAAAGGGATGAATGGAGCAAGGTAATCCTATTTCGAAGGCGGGACGTGAGGAATGTCCCTGTTTCCTGTGGCGCGTAGGGTTACGCTCTCCTAGTCGTGAAGTACTCTTATCGGAAGGTAGAATCACATAGTTAGGGTCGCCCACGTCGACGAAGGAAACTTCCTGCTCGGGACATACTATATTCCTTGCGAACCCATTAATTTATTCGTGCGATTAATTGTATTCTGTTGCGATAAGATCGAGTCCTTCGACATTTTTTCAACCAGAATATATAACAATGTACTCTTGCTATTGTTTTGTGTTGTATACGTATGATTAACGAGTGCCATGTGATTCTCTCTCATTTCAAAACATCGATTATCAATTTCTTTATTTCTAAATATTGAATAATACAAAGGTGTAGTAAAAAGAAATCCATTATTTTTGCATGAAATTGAATGGAAAAATAATGGATTTCTTTTTACTACACCTAATAAATAGAGGAACGTCAAATATATGGTCGAAGTTGAACCTCGTCCAATAACAATATTCATGTGAATTATTAAAATACATTTTCCAGTTTTTCGAACTACGCAAAACTATCTAGATATTGACTTTTATAATTCTAGACACACACACACACACACACACACACACACACACACACACACACAC
>Ga0157364_1000099_pt1 | contig 37168 bp, 25 predicted proteins | sample AttsexASBM2_FD_111476 | JGI IMG/M metagenome (GOLD analysis project Ga0157364, IMG submission 111476) | Fungus gardens microbial communities from leaf cutter ant in Ribeirão Preto, State of São Paulo, Brazil - Atta sexdens ASBM2 | ecosystem: Host-associated > Fungi > Mycelium > Unclassified ...
AAAGGAAGTTGATTAAAAAATAAAATAAGAAAAAAGAGAAAAATCAAAAAAATAATAAAAAAAAAAAAAAAATGATATAAAAAATAAAAAATAAAAAAAAGAAAGAAAAAGCAAAAAAATTATTTAATTTTTTTTTTATTTTTTTTTTTTTTTTTTATTTTTTTTTTTTTTAAAGTCATCTTTAAATATATAATATAAATATATAATATAAATATATAATAAATATATAATAAATATATAATAAATATTTTACATTTAAAAACAAAAAATGCAATTAAAACAAACAAGTAAAATTTGCGCAACGTAAAATTCTTTTACGTTAACATTCTTTGTTAGGTATAGGTTAATGACATCGTTATTTCATTTCAGACATCTGTCCGAATATCTTTATTTTAAAGCAGATAAAATTAGCATATTCCAGAAGTAATGACAAGTATAGAATGAGATTGTCTGAAATCTATTCATTTAAAGTTCAAAATATGCATTGAAAATCGATACAATTGTCTTAACCTATAAAAATATCTTTTGTCAAAAGCCGAACTCACTGTCTTGCATCGATGCCATTGCTCTTCTTTTTCTAGATTCTAAACTCAGAGCAATTTAGAGATATGTGCAACTTCGCGACTATTCGTCACTGCGCTTTGCCACAACTCTTCGAAAAGAAACAGAAAACGAATTCCATTCCGATACTTCCGCGGAACGATACATGTATATTATAGTCCGTATTCAGAACGCTCTTTTCTCAATAAAAGCGCGCTTTTGGATACAGTCGCGATGCTACAAACGCTTTGAAGCGTTTTTTAACTGGTCAATTTGTAAAATTCTTTCTTTTAATTGGTCCATCAAATGCTTCAAAGTATTTGTAGCGAGACTTTGACTACAGCCTTTATTTCTGGAGCTACGTTCCAAAACTTTCTCTCTGAGGAAAATTTTACTCGAAATATATAGTACACGTATACTATAGCATATAAAGTAAAATCTTCCTCGGAAGTTTTGGAATGTAGCCTAAAATTCTATAGTATGCGTAACGTAAATTATAGCATGTTCGCGTCGTTGTAAGGCCGGAATCAGATTATGAAGATTGAGGTTAAAGATTGAGATTAAAGATTGAGATTAAAGCTTAAAGATTGAAATTTCATCAATAAGAACAAAGAAATTTTGGCCTGATATTCCTCCTTTTGTTTTGATTGATTAAACTTTAATCTTCAATCTCATTCTTCAATGGGTAGTCTGATTCCAGCCTAATAGATCTGTTCGCATTGCTTGAAATCTCCAAAACTTAAAAGGAAATAAAAGGCCTGTTCTTTTTGGTTTTTGCATCAGTTCATCCTTCTTTTCATTCTTCTTTTTTCTCTTTTTCTTCTTCCTTCCTGATTTCTGATAGATTAAAATTCTTATTCTTTTCTCTGTTCCCTGTTCCTTTTATTGTGCGGAGCCCCTAAAGTGGATCACATCCACTGAGTGCAAAAGTACGAGCAACGCGAACAGACCTATGTGTCCTCGCGGAACGTGGACTGGACAGCTGATTTCGAATTTGCGCGACGGAATGCAGGACGCAGAAACGTCGTGAATTTAGCAAACCTGGGAAAACCATGAGAAACGTTCGTAATGGCGGAAAGGGTAGAAATTGTTAAAGTATGTGTCGAAACAAGTTGTCCCTCATCGCCGTGAGTGGAGATAACGAATAAAACAACGTTCAAATTACATTGTACGGAGAGTTCTCTTCGGAGACATCAATCGTTTTGTGAAATTCGTCATATACTCGCCGCCACACAATGATGAATCATCGCAGACGTAGCAACAATTTCACGTACGTCAGTTCGTGCGTGAAGTACATGATCTTCATGCTGAATTTCGTCTTTTGGGTGAGCGATTCGTTCTGCTTTTCTTTCTATGCTGTATACAAGCAAATGAAATTTGCGATTTATTCTAAGACAAGATAAAGGCTACTTTCCTTTTAAGAGATAAAGTTGACATAAGTTCTGTCTTTCTTGAGCCTAATTTACAATGTATTTTTACTTTCTATTTCTTTTTTCCTCTTTGCGATCGTTTTATGAATAATCACATTTCTTGCAATGTGTATTCTGTGTATTTAGTCTCTTCCCAAGCTCGTCAACTTTAAGTTTATTACAATATTTTCTTTGCTTCCTTTTTTTTTATTACTTTTTATTACTTTTGCCTTTTATTTTATTTCTTCGTCTTTTCTCGTGATAAAATGACAAACTTCAAAGGAGACAAGAAACACATGACAAGAAGTACAATTGTCAATGAAACAGTATATCATAAAAGAGGAAAAAATGCAACAAATAAAAGAGGAAATAAAGTGTACATTAGATTAGAGTTTGTCTTGAGTGACAGAAAACGAAGAAACAGAATATGAGGCAAGAAAGCAAGAAGTAAAATGTAATAAAAAGCAAAGAACAGAAAGCACAAAAAGCAAACTATAGATTAGGCTTTATTTATGTCAAGAATGATAGAATGACATTTTGTGTCGACTGTGTCCTGAAAGGAAAGCTTATTGGGAAAGATATGGTTGTGTTGATTTCGAATCTACTGACATCGGTAATTCAACTAAATTTAGATATCAGACTATCAACATCATGTCTAGACATTAGAAGAAGTAGAACAAAAGTAATATAGAAATGATATGGTCATATATGACGATGAGAGACAAAAATAATTTTTTTTATGTTTAGCTGTTTGGTGGACTGCTAATCGGCGTAGGTCTCTATGCATTTGTGGATAAATGGCAGGCAACTGGCTCTGTCAGGGTGGAAAATGTCTACGATGTGGTCTTGAACATTTCTCTGGTGATGCTGATAGCTGGCGGAGTAGTCTTTGTTGTTAGTTTTGCAGGATGCGTAGGAGCTCTTCGTGAAAATACATGCCTTCTTAAATTTGTTAGTTTTTTGTGTACCGAATATTTTCTATAAGCAATGCAAAAACAAATGATTGACTGAGCGAACGATTTTTTTAGTATTCGCTATGTCTTTTGGTGTTCTTCCTCTTGGAGATGGGTGTGGCGATCGTTGGTTTTGTATTCCCGCACACATTGCAATCTCTTTTGGAAGAGTCATTCACGGACAAAATAATTCAGACGTATAGAGAAGATCCAGATCTGCAAAATTTCATCGATTTTGGTCAACAAGAAGTAAAGATCACGAATAAAATAATTAATAATAATAAAATGTCTTTAAATAATTAAAAAATAATTAATAATAAACACATGTCTTACATTTGTACAAGTTATTTAATTTCGTACATGCAGTGAAATATTCATAAAATTTTATATTGTAGTTCAAGTGTTGTGGTTTGAGTCAAGAAGGATACTTAGATTGGGGGAAGAATGAATATTTTAATTGCACCAGCCCTAGCGTAGAACGTTGCGGTGTACCGTTCTCTTGTTGCATAAATGCCACTGATATATCCGTACGTATATTATTTGTTGCACTTATACAGAAAGTCAAAGATAATTGAAAGATATTTTATCTTGAAAAGACATTTTCATTACTGAGATAAATCAAGGGAAGAATCAAGGCTAAATCTTGATGCCTAATATTTATATCTAAGTTTTAAACATACATCTTCCCATTATTTAAATTATGCGCTGATTATTATCGTTGATTATTCGAAATGCGAAATCATAAATTGAAGTTGAAATAATATTACAATGAAATTGAGCGTCAATTAATAATAATATTAATGATCATCTTAAAACATTGTAAAGAATTTTACAAATGAGATAATTTCAATTTTCAGAGCGGACTTGTAAATATAATGTGTGGCTACAAGGTTCAGATGTTACCAGTGTCTGAAGCGAGTAAAAAGGTTTGGACCAGTGGATGTATCGAAATTGTACGTAGCTGGGCGGAACGTAATCTCTACACTATAGCTGGCATTGCTCTAGGCATTGCGCTCAGCCAACTCTTTGTGATCTACCTTGCAAAAACGCTGGAGGGTCAGATCGAGCTGCAGAAGTCCCGCTGGCATTCCTGAGCTTGACTTCAGGCCACCTACCGTTACCAGATACATTCTGCAGCCAACAGGCAGGTGGCCAGTGGCGGACGATCGCGCGGTTCGCAGGAGACAGAGACAAATATAAATGCGCGAATGGCATTGCTCGTCCTTTTCGCGATCTCTTTATACATACTGTGCATTTTGTCCCTCATCAAACTCGTCCTTTATTTCAAGAATTTCTTTCACATGTACGTGAGTAAAGGATAATACATCATCGGTGGTCGATAAGCCTTCTTCGTACGCTAGAGGATATGTTCGTGATAAAAGGCATCGATAAAAATCTTGCATAAAGATTATATACACACGCGGGTGCAGAATGGTGTCCTGTGCGTTTACAATAGTAAAAGCTCTTTTTTTTTTTAATACTCAGGAAAATATACTTTTTCGCTATCTTAATTAATTGCATAACTCAAATACTTTGTGCTTACATCGACGAGTTATGTGTCGTGCGATCATGTTCTTGTGAATGTTGCACGGGACACGATTAATGCACTCGTCTGGTAACATGCGACTGGTAATTCGAATTAAAGACAAAAGTGAGAGAGATATTTAATTCCATGATAAATTTTGTAATATGTATTTCATGAACATGTTACGATATGTTACATTGCATTAGTTACATAATAATGTTATAGCAAAATCGCTATATTTCATGATAATATTCGTTTCTCGAATGTTATTTCTTCCATGAGCCAATTTTAAATTTGCATTTTTTTTTCTTTTTACCACAATTTCAATGTCCTTTGTGCAATATATAGAGGCAATTTGCTTAAATTAAGATATTCAGATCTGATATCATCTTTCTAGCGTGAGATACAGTTCGTTACAGTGTATAATTCCATCATTTTCAGCACATTGACAAAGTTGTTTTAATGGTAATATTGATGTACTACTAGGCCCAATTTTTCATTATTTGGTATGGTTAAGCTTAATTTTATGTTTCACCCAATGGGCCTTATCTAATGATGATGGTACTTCACCCATCATTGTAGATAAGGCCCAATGAATATAAAGTCTAATCATAAGTTAACCAGAAAATGAAAATCCGGGCCTAACAAGTGAGCTTAGGAGCTTATTTCATAAATCCCGAAGCACAATAGATGTAGTAAATTTTAAATCGTACGATCAATCATAGTCGAATATGAAGAAAATCGATTATGATTTGTTTTTTTTCCGGTTTAAAGTTTGCTACATCTATTGTATTTCGGAACTGATCATTTCTATTAATGTAGATTAACTTTAATCTTGATTTAATTTACTTTGATCTTTTTTTAATTCTTAAAACTAAAAAAAGATGAAGAGTTAGTTAAACTGAGATTAAACTACATTGGTAGAATCGTGTGAGTTCAGATAACATCGATAGTTGTATACACATTTTCACGCATACGTTCCATTAAAATATGTAAGTTAGAACATAATGAATTTGAGATTAGATATGAATATCATCTTGTAAATTAATCTTGAGAAATTAATTTGCTCTACTAGCTAGGTATAAATCAAATTGTCGAATTGTATTTCTTTTTCTATATTATTAAACATTAAATGCATTTAATTATTAAGATAATACATATATAAGCAATTTTTACTTCTTTTTCTTTTGTAATTAATATTTACAAACATATTGTTATCCTATAAATAAGTGGATGTACGTGCACTGTTGAACTTACGATACTGATAATTATTAATGGTAATTCTCATTCACTTGTAGTGTATGCGATGCCATATTTGTATTATGAAACTATGAATGAGCGCACAATTATTTGAATATATAACTAATTTATACTTCTCTGTTGCTGCATTAGCGTAACTTATATGTGTGAGACAAACGTCCAGTGCCAAAGTCAGAATATTGTTACTCTTTTATTTTAAACAAATCTGACAATAATCTGGTATAAATGATTCATTTAACGCATTTAAGTGTCTCTTTGTCAAGAATAAATGTAAAACTGATATAAAACCTTCTAGTTTGTAATAAACAAGTATTATTCTAAGAACTGTGTTTTTTAGCCATTATGGATAAATCAAATTATACAATCAAATCATATAAAATTCTATATATCATAAATAACATAAAATACATTGTTTTTGATATTTGTGCAGTTAGTGGATTATTATCTGTTATTTTCAAATTGAATTTCAAATTTCATTACAACAAAAATTTTATATATATATATATATAAAATACTTATTTATATAAAGATGGATCTATTACATTATCAGGTACATTATCAGAATATTCTAAAATAACTCGCTCTCCATCAAAAATAGCCAAATCTTTAAATAATTGCGTTAAAGGTGTATCCATCTTGCTACATATTAGATCTCCGGTAGAATGACGGAAGAGTTTTAAGTTATTCGTGGTGGTTGTGTTATTATTGTTGGGAACTTTAAGTGTGTCCGCTATTGAATCTATGCACTTGCCAATCGTCCAGTTCGTATTGACAAAAGCTCCTTTCGAAGTGCCTATATGTTTATTTTTTACTGTCAACGGCAAATATACAAGAAAGTAACTTCTTTCGCTCGTTGGTACATTTTTAGGACCAATCGCAGAACATTTCACACGCATGAGTTGTACCTGCAAGCAAAGGAGGATTGATTTATTAGAGGAAGAAAAATTTATTTGCGTTCATACTTCTATTATATAGAAGTATTTTTAGTTCATAAAAGTAACATACTTTATTTGCCAATGCTACATTTTTAGATTTCTTCAAACTGTCCGCAATCTGTTGATCTACTATAGCTTTTGCTTCCGCAAACTGTTTCTTTGGTATCTGCCACTTCTTCAGTTTCTGTGTCTTCTCTGTTTCATTCAACTCCAAGCATCCGTGATGTCTGTGTGTTACACAAAAATGCTTTTTACACTTGATACAAGGCATCTCGATGGATGATGCATCTTTGCAAGATTCTTTAGAGCATAGAAAGTTTGCCGATTGTTCCACAACAGATTTTGAGTTCTCTGTTTTTAAACACTCATGCAATTCCATATTGAAATGCTCTTTACAGAAAGTGACCTGACAATGCTCACACACAAGTGGCAAGAAGTCCAACAATTTGCAGTCTTTCACTGAGCAGTGTTTACCAGTCTCCGGAAATTCCATTGTGATGCAACAAATCAAAATTATAATCGACTTTATTGTGTTTTCTGGCAATTAGGGAAACTGAAAACTATATCTAGTTGTGCAGTGGTGTTGGAGAATGCAGATGATTGTCGCTGAGAGAGCTTAATGCCAGATTATTCCACTTCTGCTCCAACTCCTTCAACGTCATATGAGAATCGCCGTTGTCACTTTCAGGATCAGGCAGCTCAGCTACTGGCGTCGAGATGTCATCAATGGGCAGACGTTCCTTGCGCCAACCCTCGTCGATCACATCTATCAACCTGCCGTCTCCACATACCTGACTGTCCATCCCGTAAACGACAGTCAACACACTTAGGCTTGAGAAAACATTGTTGTACTTACAATATATCTCAAGAAATTAATGAATTTTATGTTGTTTGAATATCACATATCTAAATCTTATATGAAACAAATACAAATTATAGTATAAAAAAGCCATAAACGCCAACTACATTTTATTACAAATTAAAACATTATAAACATTTATTTATTATGTTATATTGTATTTCACAATGTGATATAAAATATATATTTTATTACATTAAACGAATATTTATAATGTTTTAATTCGCAATAAAATCTAGCATTGGCGTTTATGTTCTTTTATCCTATAATTTGCTTTATTCTTAAAGCCGTTTATATTAAAATTTTATATAATTTATATGCATGAATCAAATATAATTATGTACAGCATTTGATTCAATCAAATTAAATATTTGAGCCTCTTAGAAGTTAAGCTAATGAACTCTATTTTTAATAAATTTTTTAATTTTAACATATTAATTTGTAATTTTATTAATTTTTTTTCTAGTTCTTCTATTTCATAGAGTTAATCAATTTGATTTGGTGTTTCTGAGAGGTCCATTATAATTAAGTTTCTCTATATTTAAAAAATCCTTTATTCTAAAGTCCATTCATTCTAAATGAGGAGCAGACTTTCAAAATGCATTTTGTCCAAAACTTATAATTTTCAAGAAACGAGAAAGAAAATATACGTCTTACAGAAAATAATAATTTGCCAATCAGTAAGATATACAATCAGTAAGATATACAAGATTAAACAAATTCATTTTATTTGTCTTAAGTTAAAGAACATAATGTCTAGACTTTTTTCAGCACATAAATTGAAAAAATACTTTCAGAACATCGTACAGTAGCCTATGTCATCTCTAATTTAAAAAAAAATGAAATTTAAACAAAATGTATTTTGGAAGTTTCCTCAAATATTTTTTATTCTAAATTTTCTATCCTAAAATTAGCAAAAATATATGTATTATTTTACTAATTTTATATGTAATTTTGTATTATTTCTCTAATGTTATTTATTACATGAATAGAATAGCTCAGAGAAAGGGGAGGTGGGAATTTTAAGTGCAAAAACATCTATTTAGAATAGAAGAAACTGAAGATTAGAAACTTTCGAGATTCATAATATATGCAAATTGTAATTGTTGATTTTCATTTTCAGCAATTAATATATGATTTAGACAATTTCTGAATACTCACCACTGAATGAAAATCCTTGATTTATATATATTCGTAGTTTATTCAATCTTGTTCAATCTTATATGTCTCAAGATGAACAGAATCGGCAGAAATCAGTAAATCTGGGCAAAATTTGCGAGATCGTGAGCATGAAATAACGAAATAGTATTAGATGGATTATATTGCTATATTAATTTAGTGCTTTTAGGACTACATGGACAAATGTATATTTATAAAGGCTGATCCACACATAGTCATAAGCCAGGGTTATTTATAGGGTGCTTTTCATTCAATGACACAAATCGACACAAACGTCATTCTATCTTTCTTGATCTATTTAGAGAGTAACAAAGATAGAAAGACACTTCTGTCGATTTGTATCACCAAATGGAAAACACCTGCAGTTGGTTTTTATATTTGAAATTGTTTTAAGTACAGTCTTAAGACGTTATAAGCCAATCAAAGAGTTGTATTAGCATCTTAAGACATCACTAAGGACGCCCTTAAAATAAAAATATAAATATATATCAAAAAATCGGCTATAGATTTAAGATCGTTTGAAGCACGATATAAGAATATTACCAATTCTTACACTATGATTTTAAGATACTAATCAACATCGTAAGATTACATATGTTGAAGACAATACTAATGCAAAGTTCATTCTTTTCAACTGAATCTCCTTCATTGTTTATCTTTCCTTCTTTTCCTCATCATCGTAAAGAGAAAAGGAGGAAAACTGGAGTAAGATGGAGCAATAAGCGTCAGAGAAAAGCTGTCTTCATCATAGATAGTCTGAGGCTGACATCCCACAAGCAGAAATTTACAGCGAAACGGAACAGCGAACCCAATCACAATTGCAGAAAAGAAAGCAGAGTAATGACTGCCAATGACTGTAGAATTGTGATTGGTCGCGCTGTACCGTTCCGCTGTAAATTTCCGCTCATGGGACGCCAGCCTGAATCGTCATGACATATGACGTGACAAATCGGCGGGAAGGGGTCGTATGTTGCGTGTGGGAAAAATTCGCGCATTCCCGCGAGATCAAGGTAATCAATCGTGATAACGGAGTCGTGATTATTTTCGCGCGCAGTTACTCCGAGCGGATATAATACTACAAAACATATAATACTGTAATGGCGACGCCCACCAACAGCGACTGTAACCTCGTCGACGAGTTCGAAGAATCATTTCAGGTAAAATGAGCATTTTACATTGCTCCGTATTATTGTTAATTGAATGTACGCATATTATTATTCGTGTCGATATAATCGAGGAATATTTTGCCGATGATGACATTTCTTTGTAAAAGTCGTAAAACTCGAAATTGAATTATCACAATAAATTGCTCTATTGTTGGCATATGTTAATGTTATTATCATTACAAAAAAATTTTTAAGAGAAATTATGTTTTTATCTGAAATATATATGTGGTTACAAGAAAGTTTATCATAACGATGCGGAAAAATAATTGTATGTATAATGTCCCAGAATAACCGCCAAATATTTCGTATACTTGTAGAGCGGATTAAACTCGAAAAGTCTTCTTTTCGCAATTTTCGTAATAATTAACAAGATATTAATTACTAAAATCGAAAATTGGTTTTTAAACCAATATTTATTTTTTATTCAAGTACTATCAATTTTATCAAAAAATAGCAAATGACAAAAATTGATTTTCTTCTCATAGAGTTCTGAGAATTTTTTCAGAATTTTTTAGTATTACATTTTCTTATGTTGATAAAAATTGTTGCCAATATGAAAATGTAGTATTAAAAAGTTAATAAAAAATTCTGAAAAAATTCTTAGCGCTCTATGAGAAAAAAATTAACAATTTTTGCTCTTGCTGTTTCTCTATAAAGTTAATAGTACTCGAATAAAAAATTATTGTACTGAATATTGGTATTGAATACCAATATTCGGCGATTTATAGTATTTAATGTCTTGTTAACTATTACGAAAATTGCAAAATGGTAGAGTACTTTTCTACTCAGTTTAGTCCACTCTAGCACATGAAATATTTGGTGGTTATTTTGGGACATCCTGTATATGAATTTCTTTTAGTTTTAAGTTGTTATTTGAATTTCTTTTAGTTTTAAGTTGTTATTTGATTCTAAATTTGTTTCCAAATATTCAACACTGCTGAAATGTTTTAGAATGTCAAAACAAGTTATATTATTGAATGTTAATTAATTTATTGTTTTTCAGCAATGTTTAAGTATATTGACAAAAGACGAGGGATTGGGTAACAGTGGAACTGGTGCATCTGGTGGTTTGACAGTGGATAAAGATGAAGGTCGTGCAGAAATAGAACAGGCTACCATGAGATTTATAGATCTCGCCAGACAAATGGAAGCTTTCTTTTTACAAAAGAGATTTCTCTTATCTGCACTGAAACCCGAGATGTTAGTTAAGGAAGAAATCAACGAGCTGAAACTGGAGTTGGCACGTAAAGAAGAACTAATAAAAAGACATAACGACAAGATTGCTGTTTGGCAAAATATGTTGTCGGATTTGCAGGGATGGGCACAGTCACCTGCTCAAGGTCCAGCGCCCAGTGGTAATATGAGACTAATTTAATAATGATAATGACAACAAATTCAATGAGTAATAACACTGATATTAATGCCAATAGGATTACCCAATGGAAATCAAAGTGGACAGAATCAGCAGGCTTCAGGTGGTAGTGGTAATGCTTCAATGCAACAACAACAGCAAATACTACAACATCAGCAGCAATTACAACAGCAATTACAGCAGCAACAACAGCAGCAGCAGCATCCACAATTGCAGCAACAATTGCAGCAGCAAATGCAACATCCATTGCAATCACAGGTATTTAAGTGACGCCAAAGTTAAAATTTTCCTATTCTTCAGGTAGATTGTTATTAAATTGAAAGTACGCTTTTTTAATAATTAAAAGGAAAGTGAAGAAGAAAAAGTGTGTGAGAAAGAAGCGATTGATAGTACGATTGAAGAGTGAAACTAATGAAGATTTTTATAAATGAAGATTATAATGTAGAATTTCCTATGACTTCGTCGACAAGCAATTTTTTTCGTGTGATCTAAATCCATAAATTGTTCACATAATTTATTTATCTTCTTTTTTTAACAAGATTTTAATGTTAAATCTGTTTTTGTATTATGCAGTCATATTTATATCACGGGACTCTGGCTTTTTTTTGGCTTAATAATATATATCATAATTATATTTATTATGATATATAATTATAATATAGACAGTGTATATATATTACAATGCATATATTTGTATATATTTATATGTATTTATGTCATAGTCAAAGTATTAACTCTATGAAATCTTTACTGTAGTCTGCTGTAGTCAATGTACACATCAGGCCTATCCAATTTTAGCTTTGAAGCAAAAATGCAAAACCATTTTAACGTAAAAAATTCAATGTGAGTAAGATTTTGAGGAATTAAGAAATATAAAGTGTTAAACATGTATCTGAGTATGTATCTTATCAACACTTTACAAAATATCTACATCGAATTTTTTGCATCGATGCATTTTGGCTTTGCAGCTAAAAATTGGACAGGCCTAATATACATTTACTAAAGTTAACACTTAATACTTTAATTGTGACATCGTGACATGTACATATAAATTGAAGAATTTCTGTTATTCATATCTGAAATGTGTGACTGTTTATATGTATGAATACGTCTGTGCAAAAGAAAATGCATGTGTGAAGAATAGCATTTATATCAGAATCATATTATTAAGTGAACATATATTCTTTCTTTCTTTTTGACTATGGTGGAAAGATTATACGGTGTGCTCGGTTTGCAAGCGTCTCTTTGTCTCTCTCTAATTCTCTGTCCTCTCTCTTACGCAGTGATAGATCCAGTTTAGCCAATCTTAGTTGTTGTTTTCGTCGCACGCACATCATTTAGGTTCGGTCTCTCTTTTTATTATTAGGTATTATTGACTACCGTACGACATAACTGTCGTTATGTCTTTACTACGTTTGTTTGCATCGCATGCTCCTACTCTACTCATTTTAACGCGTTTGTTGGAATTCGTAGGAGCTATAATAAGAATTGAAAGAATTGAATTTCAGAAATATATACTCAAAATCTATACTTTTTTATAGACTTTTATATATATATGAAATATTGTACATAAGATTCGTATAAAAAAATTTGAGATATTTTCTAAACAGTTATAAAATGATACAGAGATTCTAAAAATTCAAAATTTTTTAATATGTAAATTATAAAATAGTATAAGATTTCTATAATTTTCTATAATTGTATATATATGAACATATTTTATATATAATTATGTATTGTGATGTCAATACCTATATATAAATATATATAAAATATATATAAATAAATAAATAAGTACAATTTGCACCAACAATACTTATACCAATGTATAGTTCGATGGAATCTTCAGGACACTTACAGAATTATTCCGTTTTTCTTAGAAAATACAATAGAAATCTAAGGAATAATTGAATAATTCTAATAGGAATCCATTTCGAATGTCGTAATACGTACTCTAATAAACTCTTAAAATCACGTTTGACACTTACTAAGTCGATATTGCTCCGCGCTTTGATACAAAGAAAGAAAAAGACACATAGCGGAATCTGACAAAGATGTATAGAGATCAGTTGCAACATCATTTATTTCTTCGCAGTTGGCAAGGATCTAAACGATACTTCGACCAGAGAGAAATTTGAAAGAGGACATGACAGTCCAAAATCTGTAACCGCAAAATGCTACCGCACACTACTGTCCTCAAAGTAGATGTAAACTACATAGCAACGTTCACTTAGGGTACATCGTCTATTGTCCAAGGCTGAAAATGATAAATCGATATTTGGTTCGTATAATCATGCTACCAAATATCGATTTCTCATTTTCAGCCCTGAAAAATGGACGTTACTATGTAGTTTACATCCATTTTGTCAGAGAGTAGTAGTGCGATAGCGGTTACAGATTTTTTTGGGCCATCATGTCCTCTCTCAGATTTTTCTCTGCTTCGACTCGCAAAAGGGGCGTAATTTACCCAAATTGAGCACACCACAGATTTGTTCGCATCGCATGCTTCAACATGCTCCTGCTATAGTTCCTACTCATTCTAATGAGCGCATTGGAGTGAGTAGGAGCTATGATGGGAACATATTGGACATGCGACGCGAATAAACCTCATGTCAATCTCTTCCATCATGTTTTTGAAAACTGAGGCTACGATCCACTTGATGCTACAAATGCTTCGAAGCATTTCTGATTGGTTAATTAGTAAAATTCTTTCTTCCGATTGGTCAATCGAATGCTTCAAAGCATTTGTAGCGCCAAGTGGATCATATCCTGAAACTACTCACTGTGAAACATTAGATAATTTTTTTTAAATAATTGCAGAGACAAGACAATTAGTTTCACTACGTACGCGTGATAATTATAATGCTGTATAATATCAGTGCCTTACAATTTCTACACGAACAAAGAAATATATTGTACAAAAGAGATTAATAAATTAAATTGCTTTTCTTATAATTAACTATGATATAAAAGTATATACAAAAACAGAAATTTTCATTAGGAATTAACTGTATGTACAAAGTGTTGTAGAACGGTGCCAAAATAATGAACGATAATGTACAAACACTAAGTAAAAAAAAAGACGAAAAATATGTAATAAATCTGTTGATGATAAGAATAAAATTTAAGAGTATTCATGATTGATATACTTCATATTAATAGGACCTAGTGATCACCTTTACATTTGACATCATTTCGTAAGAAAGATCTATTTGAAAATTTATATAGAGACGTAACGAAACTATAAACATATATAGAATATATATTATTCTACTTTTCAGTCTATTTTTTAAAAATATTTTTTTCTTATGAGTAACATTTATTCGCATCATATTTCTGTATTCAGAAAAAATATACATAAATATGTACATAAGAGGCTCACTCTTTTGCATGTAGATATTGTATGCATGCGCATCAAATAATGTTGCATAAATTGCATTCTAATTACGAAAATAAGTAGCAAAATATTGTTATTTGTAAATAACTATCGAGCTTTTTCTAATAAATAATAGTTTGATACGTATATGTTTGAATCAAAACATATAGAGTATACATACGAATTTTCGATATTTTGAAATGAAGCAAAATAAAAACGAACACATATTTCTGTTTTTACTATAAAAAGCAACAAAAAGTTTCTTACTAAAAAATTGTCAAACTTTTATATGAACGTCTTTAGTGATATAAAGGAATTTGAGTTGGAATTCCTTTTCATTCCAAGTGTGCCGCAGCATATCTTATGATGCCAATGGCAGTTACAATTCGATTGCGCAAAACATTTATTTTGTTATATTTAACATTTGACTTGTAAGTTCCAATGAAAGAGAATATCGGATCATTTTTCTTTTTCAATAAAAACACTGTACACTCTAACAAATTACCTGAACTTTAACGAATTATCTGCTAAAGTTGTATTTCCACACTTACATCCGAATATCCTGTTCTAACAGGAGCTTCATCATTGAAGTTTACAAGTCTGTTAAATATTAAATATATATAAATTTTTTTAGTTTCATCAAGGTGCCGATCGTTTTGCACAATAAAATTGTGATTGCATTTGTGACATGTTGCAGCACATGAAATGGAATCAATATCCTTCATATCATTAAAATGTTTATGTGAAAGTTTGATAATTTTTTGTAAATAATTTTTATTTGTTCTTTACAATCAAAATATCCAGAAATATGTATCTGTATACATTCCTTTCAACATTAAAAAATATCGAAGGTTTATTGTATATACTTTGTATACATCCCGTGTATACCCTTTTCTTTCTCTCTTTACACATCTATATACTAAATAGTATCTATATACTAAATAGTAATGTAGAGCATTTAAATCTTAAATTTGCAAATAACTCATAAGAAAAGTATTATTGCAATCTGAGAGATACTATTTCATATTGTTTTGACATCATAAGTAGATGTTGTAGCAGAATAAATATCTTTGTTCATAGCAAAAAAAAATAAGAAAGAAATATTATTGTGCTTTCCTTTATTTTCCTCGCCTATTTATTATTATTCCTGACAAATCTGACTTTGATCATTGTCTGTGCGTGTATCTTTTTGAACGTATGCGTGCATATGAAACATATTATTAAATATCTATTTTACGAAAATATAATGGAGTAATCCATAAGTTCTTTTCTATGATATTATATCAGAGACTGAAACATAAACACTGAATGAAAGCTTATCATTTTCGCTGTACTGCATCTTCCTGCTGCACTCATATATGTCTCATGGGAAACATCATCGTTATGTATCGATCCTCACGATACATCCTCATTTGATGTGACTTTGCAGGTGCAACAGGGTTCTGGTGGCCCGCCTACATCAGGTCTTCAGGGGGTTGGTGTGCCAGTCAATCAGCAAGGCATGTTCATGGCACAAGGTGGTGTAGGTGGCAGAGCCACCGGGTTTCCGGTCGGCGGTATGGGTAGTAGCGCCCTGCAAGGGCCCCTGGCCTACCTGGAAAAGACAACGAGCAACATAGGGATGCCAGAGAGGCGGAGTTGACGCGGAAGGGGGAGGGGCCGGGGCCGGGGTCGTGGAAGAGGCCGAGGTAGAGGAAGAGGCGGCGGTGGCAGCGGCCTACCGCCGCCGCCACCGCTTCTCGATCCCTCAGACCCGTCGTCCTACGCTGCTGCTGCCGCAGTCGCAGCTGCTGCGGCGGCGCCCCTTCCCTCTCCGCAACAGCAGCCTCCTCCGCCTTGCACATAATACGTGTGGCAATTTTAATTTCTTTTTCTGGAAGAGAGAAAGAGAGAGAAAGAGACTACGTTTTGTACTTTCAAGGTCAAGGATCATTTAGGTTGTTATGAGATTGTGTTCGATGTTGAATTGTTGATTTGAATATACTGTATCAATGGTGATGATAGTGATGACAATGCTGATAATTAAAGTGCAGTTGATATGCGTTATTGTTATATTGTGGAAATAGACACAACAATGCATACAAATATCATATAATTTACGAGCTTACTGAGGTCTACATGGTAAACGCGTTTTAACAGTGCCAGTTTTATTGTGATTCAGCTTTGGATTGACATTACGACTATATGAACATTCTTTCGCATTCCTCCTGAAACTGTTCTGTACGCGAAAGACAGATTTTGTATTCTTTGTACTAGTCGTAGAAATCGTAAGATATGGGGGCGAGCTTACGTGGAAAATGTAAAATTGCGACGTAAAGTGACAAAAGTATGATAATACATTGCAACTGAAGCGGCAATAAATTGTACATAATAACGAGATTATGTAAAATGTGAGCAACATGATACTTTTACTTGTACATTAAGGATAAGGATAAGGATCTTCCTATTTCTTTATACTATATCGTTAGTTTGTATTCTCTGAGATCGCCGACACTTTTATAATAAGCTGCGTTCATCGCTTCTACAGTGCCTTTGGACACCTATCAAATGTACTGTTCGTGCGATATCAATAAAATATACTAATGTATCGTGCAAAATCAAATATATAATATGAATATTATGTTTGTTGATCGCACTAATATAAGCATTTCTGTCCTGAATATTTACGTACAAACTCAAAATTTTTATCCACGTTTACATAAATTCTTCAAAGTATAACACACTCCGTGACCGTAAAGTATACTTATTAGATAGCATTAGATAGCATTAGATAGCATTAATACACATAAAGCGAATCTTAAGATGTAGTCAAGATTTAAAAAAAAATCTTAAATATTTTGTCTTTTTATTGACATATTTTTAGTTATTTGATTAATAATTTGTATTATGTACCATTACAGTACTTATAAGTACCTATGCGATGTGTTTTACGAATCCACGAAGTACATAATAATTTTATAGGATACATTGTAAAATAATCAAATTTTAGTTTAAAAAAAAAGTTAATATTTATCCATAATTAAAACATTTATTATTTTAAAAATTATTTAAAAGTATTAGTTTTATTTGAAATTATTTATGTTTATATAGTTACAATGTAGATATGTACTGAAAATGTACAAGATAGCAATTTTATGCGTGTTTTTTTAAGTAATGTGATAACCAAAAGAAATATTTTATATATGAATTGTCGCTTTTAATATGATAATATAAAACAAATCTATTTTTCCTATTAATAAACAATTTTTATATATCGTCTTTTATAATCCCAGGACAGAAAATGCTTATATTATTCGCTATTTTTAAAATCTGATGTATTCATATACAACATATGTAACTCTTTCATCCTGTACAATATTATATTGTATGCACTGTAGTATACATGTAGTTAATACAAATGTTAATTATATACATATACAGAGCACGCTTCCTTATTTTCACTATTCCAGATAGTTTAAAATCCTGATTATAAGGTCTTCGAGAATATTTACCAAAAGAAAAGCTCGTCAGCTTTAACATACGAAAGCAATTCGACTGTACAAAATTGTAAAAGAGTTGTACAAAACTTATTTTTAAAACCGTTTTATAATCAAACGTAATAATCGCATGTATAAAATGGGATGATCAGTTTCAATTTGTAATGGAAACTGATATTTTATATAGGGGAATAGTGTCTAATAGATAAAAAATCCTTTTTCCGGATGTTTTTTTTAAATGGGATGGAAAATCCAGTATTGTGAATTTATAAAAAGGTTCGAAGCTATATACTTTTAGTTTACTAATAGAAATAACTTGATAAGTTTTACAAACATTCGTATGTGTTAAAATGCAACGAATATATAATTAATAAATTATTACATGATACACACATAGAATGTATCTGGAGATGTCTTCGACAAATGTGAAATTTGTTTAAAATAAGCAGCTTTCATATGTAAATGATTAAGTATTCTATTTCATTTTTTTTCCACTGCATGTATACATTACTTTTACGGATTATATATTTTAATCGTATAAGAAGTGGTAACTTAAAAGATGTAGGCACTGCCTAATATGGCGAGGTTTAATAATTTTGATTCAAAGGATTATGTGTAATCATCGAGTATATAACAATCTATCAGATAGAAAATTTAGATAATTTCGAGATATATCATCTATATACTGTATCAAATACATCAAGAATTATATATATATATATATATATATATATATATATATATATAAAACTTTGATTAACAAACTTAATATAATATTTTCTAATATTCTTATAGTAATGGCAAAATTTCACATCATGCAGAAATTATCTTGCTAGCATTCGTTATTATATCGTAAATTTTATTAAAAATTTAAGTTTCAGCTTATTTAATATTCAGACTGTTAATATTGTTGAAAGATAATTTCCAAACCGCGTTAAAGCACATACATTCAACTTGCATTATTTTTAATCTTAAACTCTCGTAGAAACCTGACCAATGAGTCTGGTTTTATCTATCTAGTAAGATATTAGATTTAAAAAATGCTGTTACTGGCCTGCGGCAAGTTGTTTATGCGTTTTATCACCTTATCATTCTGTACTTTATTATTTCGAGTAATTGAATGCATCGCACAATATAATCCTCTCCATATTAGGCGTAATTCCCCTATATATACCTATATATATGTATATTTCTATATACATATCCTTCTGTGTAAACTTTTACATATATGTATATAAAATTACAAGGACACGTTTGACGTGTAAGAGTTACATAAAATGACCATCTGCAGACTGTTTAACAGAGCGCTTGTAGGAATTGTATAAGCGTACGTGTCGGACGCCCGGTCATTCCAGCCGGGATATATGGTAATTCGTCGTGGGCGGGACCCATGACACCAGCTATGTCCAGATGCATCCACGGCGTATCCTTGGTGATAAACTCCCTCAAAAATGCAGCGGCAGTACAAGAGCCACCACCCTTGCACTTCGCGATGTTATTTATATCAGCACCTTTGACTTTTTCTGAAAATTATCGGGACATTTAATAACGGGACAGTGATCCGGAGATAATAAAGAATGAATATATAAAGAAAGAAGTTTCTAAAATAGAGTTATAAAATAGATAACGTAACGCGTGCATAAATTCTTTGAATCACTCACTTGTTACTTCATCCGTGAAATGCTGCCACAGAGGTAATCTCCATACTCGATCGCCGGTTACCGTGCCAGCATTTCTCAGAGTTTCGTAAAGGTTGCCGTCATTAGTAAATACTCCAGTTGCGGAATTCGATAAGGTGATTCTCATGGCACCAGTCAACGTAGCGATATCCAAGATAAATCTATATTTAAATTGAAGACACTTATCTATTTATAATTTTAGATAATTTCTCTGCTCCGAAAATATTGATAAAATACGATAATATATTAATAACATAGGAAATATCTTTTTGCTAAAATTAGGATCCAAGAGATATAGTTCTTTTATTACTTCTTTTATACTAATTCTAAATATCAAGATCAATATAATTTATTTTATTTAGTTTCAAGCAAACCTTGGGTTAAACTGTTCAGCGTAGGACAGCGCATCGGCGAGAATCAGCCTGCCTTCTGCGTCTGTGTTGTCCACGATGATGGTCTTGCCGTTCATCGCCCGCACTAGATCTCCCGGTTTCGTAGCATGTCCGGACGGTAGATTCTCCGTGAGTGGGATCAGTCCGACAATATTTTTCTTCAGTTTGAGTTCCGCTGCGGCTCGTATGGTAGCGGCCACACAGGCGGCGCCGCTCATATCTGCGCGCATCTCGTCCATCTCTGCTGATGGCTGCGAGAAATTGCTTACCTTAAAATCTCATTTTTTCGTTAATTATTTCTAGAAATAGAGAAAGACTGACTCACCTTAAGGCTGATGCCACCGGCATCGAAAGTGACTCCCTTGCCAACAAACGTCATTGGTGACTCGTTCGGATTCTCGGCGCCCTTGTAACTGATTTCGAGGAACTTGGGTGGTTCGATACTACCGCGCGTCACACTAAGGAACGAGCCCATCTTCTTCTGCTCGGCCCAGCTTTTGTCATGTATCTGTACGTCAACCCCGAGATGCGTCAAAACCTCAAAGACCCTTTGCGAAAATATTGTCGGTGTCATCAGATTCGCGGGCGTGTCCGAGAGTTCGCGAGCCCAGTTTTGTGCTTGAGCTTTGATAATGCCAACTCGCCATTCTGCCCTTAAAGAATAATAAATTATTAGTTTTGTATTCTTAAACAAAATCTACATCTTTTTCAATTTTAATGAATGTTTTTTGATAAACATAAAGAAATATTACTTACTCTCCTTCTTCTCCGTATAGTGAGATCTTTGGTAATTTCTTTTTCTTTTCTTCATTTTTATAACCTTGATAAAGCCATGTGGATAAACCAGCTCCTTCAGCGGCAGCTTCCGCGTCTCCTAGCATTTCTAACTTGATGTCCTTTATCTCGACATCATCCAGTGCACGGCATCCCGCTAGAAAATAAAATTAAAACTTTAATAGAATATATAATATTTTATAATATAATTTTCTTTTTAATGATTTTCCTTTAAAACCTGTTTAAAAAATGGATAAACCATCCTGTATACTATAAACAATTATAATTATACTATAATCTTAAACGCACAAAAGAAATTAATATCATTTAATAAGATAAGAACATGTTTTGAAATTGTTTCAATTTAGCATATATATATATATATATATATATACGTTGTGATGTGTGTGTGTGTGTGTGTGTATATATATAGAGCTTAAAGTATTATCTGAAGGGATTTGAATAACAAAGTGACTGTATTTGCATGATACATAATTTGAATACTAAAGATTACCTGCTGCGGCAACACGTACACTTTCCTTCCCTTCATGAATCTCCTCAAGTTTGTTAATCGCAAGACCTTGTTTCCCCAGTCCAACTACCGCGACTCCGGAGTAATCTGTTTCATCCAAACCCCAAAACACTCTAGCATGACCTTTAGGGATCTTTGGTCCTGCTCTGTAGCGCAAACATTCGTTCGAAGTTAGTTCAAAAATTTTGACCATAATAATTTGTGAGGAAAAATATGCGATAATAACGCATTTAGTAGACAGAAATATTCAGACACAAATTCATAAATTTATTAATTACAATAGAATCTAGGCATTCTTTTGACATTCATCATGTATGGTATATTTGCAATTTTAAAATATACTCTAAAAATATACTATTCTTTATTCTAGAATATTCTTTTTTTCATTCAGTTATACATTATACATCGGTACATTTACAATTACTCACTTCGGAGAGTATAGCTACACATTAATTCACAACTGCTGTTTTTCTGAGCTACAGTATCAGCGTAGATACATTACGGAACTGTTTCACATTCAGTTCTCACTAACACTGTTGAAACGAGCATTATAACCTATTTAGCAGCTTAAGATATAATATACAATGAAATCTGTTGATAAACTTCATAAATTGTTTTATATACAATAACGCTATGAGTAGTAATGTGACTTTGTCATGGGGTTTACTTGGCATAGTAGTATAGTAACACAATATAATAAAAAATAAATTTACATATAATTAGATATATGTTCGCCGCAAATAAGAAATAATAGCTTTATTAATATTATAACAAGAGCAATTTTATAAAAAAAAAAAAAGGATTAAAATGTACTCACTGTTCCATTCAATTTCACATTCCGAAAATTTATGTGAATGTTATATATTTTTACCATAATATATTTTATTCCTCTATTTCCTTTATTCTTTGTATAATTTCTTTTCTTAAATAATGTTCATATTATTTAAAACAATAATTTACTTTATTTTATTTTGTTTTTTCTGTTCTTCGATTATTCAATGTTTCAATTAGGAGTTAATATAATATTACAAATTTTTTAACAGCAAAATCAAACACAAAGAAGACATAATATAATCAATAAAATAATTTAATATTTAGTAAAGAAATATCATAAGTCAGTTTCAATAAAAATATGTGTTATCTATATATATCTATATATATCATGTGTTATCTATATATATCATTATGAGTGCAAAAAAAATATTGGAGATGTTGTTGATTACTTCTTATCACGTTCCTGTTTACAAGATTGTGCAATCACATTGTGATATCATCAAGTCAATTTAAGTTAAACATTTTGTTAAAACGCAAAAAAATTTTTTTAATATTTCTATCATGCAGCAGCGAAAATATCGATATTTAAAATATCGGTATTACAATTATTATTGATTTCTAAGAAAATGCAGGTACGATTTGTATATGCCAGTCGAAGTTACATATGTGTATCAGATTTATATTACATTTCAATATATATGCGTATTAATTTTGATAATTTCCGATATTTGAATTTTTTCCAATTTTTAAAAAAACTTAAGAGCTCCCTATATTAATAGAAATATTTTTCAATAAAATATTTGCATTTATAGAATACAATTTGTAAAATATTACGAATACTCTTCTTTTATTTCGGAATAGAATAATAATTACGGAACATAAGAATTTTCAATATATTTTACAAATCTATTCTAACGATAGCAAATGTTTTATTAAGGAATATATTTTAGTATAGTTTGCAAGAATTTTCTTTATGTCGCTTTTGATATCTAAGATGACTGCAGTGAGTAGGCAGGAGCCTTAAACAAGTGCATTTCAGATTTATTATGAAAATTCTGTAAAAAAAATTGTGCCATTATCAAACATTATTTATCATCTTTAAATTTGCATTAAGAATAGATTATGGATTAAGATATTAAAATAATCATTATTCGAACATTAAGAAGCGTTATTGGAAAATCACTCTCGAACACACGCATACACTGCTGTAAATTTTTGCAGGTTCGAACTGCTGCTTCCAAAAGTATTGTACTTATTGTGCTAAGTGCCATTCTCACATCACACGAGCATATTTAAAAATATATATGTATGTATGTATGTATATATGTATATATCTGCACAAAATACAATTTAGCAAGCGTGCAATTATGGTATCTCCAATAAAGTTAAGTATCGATAACGTAAAATTACGAAAGATCATCGTATAAGTCATACGCAGGAATATTTTTTGAATATGTTATAACAATGTAAAACCTTTTTTATCATTACGATTCAGTCTGTTGAGATAGAATTACACCTAAATTAGATTAGAAAATAGATTTAAGACGAAAATGTAATAATTAACAGTACTGATTTTCCTAATCGTATGTATAATGCACACAGTGTATAATTTAGAATTGTACATATAGCGTAAATTCAGAATTATACACATAGCATATAGTTCAGAGAAAATATTTGTGCTCTCTGATACATTGAGCATGGATCAATCAAAGATCTCCATTTATAATGGTTTTATTCGCCGATAATGTATCATTTAACGTTATTTCCATCCGATCTACAAATTACTTCAATAGTAGAAATTTTTACTACGCGTTATTATTATAATTACGCTATTTAGAATGATTCCGTTATTTCTCGTTGTTATTTACGCTTAAAATAATCACAAAAGAGATATCATAAAATAAAAAGGGTCTAAGTACGCGGACAAAAACACAAAACAATAGATTTGATAAATTCTTTTCTTGAAGTAGAATTTTTGTCTTATTATTTTCATATTTCTAGTTTGATTCTACCTTCTTAATTATTTAGACCCGTTTTAATTTATAGTAATCGAATATGTGTTTTTTTTCACTCACAATCAGTTAAGTTCCCCGTTCAATTGTTTTTCCCTAATTGTCTCAAATCAGTTCTAATATTTTGATAATTCCTTGAGAATTAGCGGCTACTACGACATTAGACATCTGCCTCCAACACACCGCAGATACAAACTCATTCAGATCTTCTTCTCTTCTGTCTTGCACCTCCAATATGCTTCGAACGGCATCGAATTTGTACGAGAATAACTGCTTTGTCAGTCCTTTGTAATACACGTACAGTGCATTATTTTCTGATCCGCAGGCCACATAATCACCATCAGTGGCGAGTCCGACAAAATTCTTCTCATTCACATGCCCAACGAACGATCGTAAACAAAGCGGATTATTTATATTCCACATCTTCAACTGAGAATCTGTACTGGCTGATACAATTTCCTCCTTGTTGATAAACTTGACATAAGAGACGGCTTTGCGGTGGCCTTTGAATATGCACAGTGCTTCCTTCATGTTGCGTAAATCGTAATAATGTACGCAGTGATCTGCAGAGCCGAATGCTAGGTGACATGAGCTGCGTGGATTAAATTTCACGCAGCATACGTTTGCTTTCGCTTCTAACGACGCCACGGAATAATCGGTATTCAATGCCCACAACTTGACTCGGGCATCGTCAGAGCCGGACGCGATCAATCTAGTGTCCACGTCATTGAAATCGACAGACCAACACCTCTTCTCGTGCTCCTGGAACGCCTTTGTCCTCTGTCCAGTCATCGCGTCCCATACCGTCACGGTGCCTTCGTAATCAGAAGATGCAAGCATTCCTTTGTGAAAGGAATTCCAAGAAACACAAGAAATCTTGGAGCTAGAAACCATCTCGACGCAGGGATAATGAATGTCGACGGTATCACGGATAACCGCACCGTAATCGAATACTTTGATACGTTTGGTAACACCGGCAATTGCAAAGAATTCGTTGTCCTTGTCGAACTCGATACTGGATACAATGGTTGAGTTATTGAAGAGATCCGACGAGTAGTTGAGGGTGGCCAGTGGACGAAGGGAATTGTACCTCGAGAATTTGACGAGATTCTCGCGAAAGACGTCTAGACCGGAACTCGTGCTGTGCACGCCACCGTGCTGTTGAGCTTCGCTCTGAGATTGTGTTTTCTGGCCGAGTAACAGTTCCTTGCCGCGAGAGTCGAAATAACATTGAACGAAATCGTCGAAATGAGCGTGTAGCCTCTTTCTACGTATGGCTAGCGTTGATCCACCGGGCTGACTGATACTTGGATTGGTGAAGGTATCAGTGGCCTTTTCACTAGGTTTTATCATATTTGAATCTATTATATCTATAAGGCCAAGCATCTCTCGCCTAATGGCTGATACTTGAGCGGAATCGTTTTCACTCGCTTTCTTGACGTCCTCTACCCGCGGACACTTACTCTGAACGTCCTTCAGAATGTTTTCTACTTCCTCCATGTCCTTTTTGATCAACGCCACTTCTTTTTGCAACTGATTCTTTTGCTCTTCCTTTTGCTGCAGCAAGTGTTTGAGAAACTCGTGTAAAAGCTTGTTTTGCGCCGTACAAGTCTCTGCCTCGAGCAGATGCTTTCGTTGAGTCAGCACCTCCAACATCACATTTACGTCAGGTAGAGTAAGATTGGCGCTCTCCGCTGCCACAATGCTCCTCAGTCCGTCAGATGCTGGTACCGAAGAATCGTTACCCACCGTTCTGTGCCTACTATTGTCCGCGTAAGAACCTAGCTGAGCGAGACCTTTGGTTCTCGTTTTATACTTGGAAACTAGCTCGTCCAACAGAAAATTCGGGAAAATGTCCTGTTCGCTCAACGTGAAACTGCATTTCGGGCAACGGTCCTTAATCTCTAAACATTTTACAATACAATGATGACAAAACGTGTGTCCACAACGTGTGATATACGCCGTGTCGATAAGATCGAAGCAAATCGGACACATGTAATCATTGCTCTTATCTTCTAATATGCCAGTCATCCTCTGTAGCACGTTTGTAGGTGGATGAGGCTTATTAAATTTACCGTCGCCTAATCCACCACTGCTCCCTGCGCTGCTATCATTCCCCATATTACTGTCGCCAGGAGTCGACATTACTAATATTACTCTACTTGATTCTTGTGTCAGTCTTGAAGCAGTGATGGTTAATTAACTCAACGATTTAACAGCTTAAAATCTCTTATTTCAATTTCGTCTGATGTTGCATTGAAAAGAATGTATCATAAATCAGGCAGTATTATATTCTCATTTATAAAGCGCAGCGTGTTTCTAGGATATCCTTGTGCGGAGCAAGTTGCGCTTCATATCATGCGTATAATACCGTCTCTCACTCTAGTCACTCCTGAAACAATGAAAATAATGCCAGTGAGCTCGTGTTGCGCAAGACTATCATTGAAAAATTCAAAATTTTCAATTAACAGAAATGATACTTCATATATGACAATTTTAAGATAACAAAGGGAAAGCACTTTTTAATGTCAGATAAAGCTCAGGCAGCATTATAACAATTGTTTCAGGCTGGAAATATGAATAAAATATTTAAACATATTGTTATATCGTATGACCAAACGAAAGTGAAACAATAATTTGGAAGTGCAATGCTGTATGGGGGCTGGGGCTTTCTTATATGCGTCATGATACTATAACTTTGTGTACACGCTTGTTAAATAAAGTATGTGTGTATACATACATGAAGAACATAGATTAACCTTGTTGAAAGAAGGAAGGGTTCAATATGGAGAAAGAAAAAAGGAATTTGAAGAATATTCAATGCGTCGAGTCAACATTTGTGTCCAAATAGTTAAGGCAGAGTAGTCTGGCAAGTATATTCTACAACAGTGACGCACAAGGGATACAGCCTTGTTAGATAACAAAATAATATAATAGTCTATAACACAGAACGACGCTCTGCGGCGTGATGCCGTTTCTAAAGTCGCGCGGATGCACAAAAGAGATTTTACAGCGATGATAAGTAGCGGGTATTGAGACTTACAGCAGAATGTTTTTCAGCAGCTTGCCGTTAACCAGCTCATTGTACTTGGCCGCCGTAGGGGTGAGCACGACATCCTCGCTCTCAGTTTCGTATACACCCAATACCAATCCCGTCTGCGGAAAAAAAGGGGTAAATATGTCAGATGAGTAGCGATAACAAGATCATCGACGAGTAAATATATCTGAGAACACGGAATATCGAGTCAGCGTCGACATTTGATTGTTGACGTCGACAGGAAGGAGTTCAGATAAAACGCCCAAGATATGTTTGCACTTGCACACGACGACAAATTGCATCATGCTCCGAATTTTCCGAGATTCCACGAGAATTTCGCGTCTCATTGTTTCGAAGAGCGAACGTGCAGTTTTTTAATCAATGAGGAAGAATCGCGCGATATTACCTTCATGGTCGATACGTTGGCGAACAGACGCAAGTGTGAATTTCCGTACTGTAGTGCTCTAGTCCTGATAAAAGACAATGCCATAATTCGTTCCCAAGAGTATTAGGTGTGATACATATATACCCTCATCATGAAGGCGCACACGACGGCGACGGCGAAACGACGATTCTGATAGGCTGGATTTAATCTCCGAAACATTGGCGCCACGCGAATGTAAACCAATGTAAACCGCGCGAATTATGAATGCGAAAGACTTTTTCGATGATAATCGACGACTTCCCAAATAGAACAGCATGTCATTATGATATTATAATAATGTCAGAATGACTCTAAAATGATCATTAAAAGTTATTTTTCAACCATTTTCGATTCATTTTAATGTCATTTTGACGTTATTGTGACTTGTTGTTCTGCTTGGGTTTATGTGCAAAAATATTTTTTTATATTATATAAAAATCTGTGGAGCGTACTCTTCTAAGTTTTTTTTATCATCTTTTTAGTTTTGCTTCGAAGAGAAAAACTTGACACAAAGACTGCGTTCGAAAATGTCGCTCGGATACCTTTGATGCATCATCTTGTCCTTGATTAACATTAAACAAGTTATTAATGTTAAACAAGGGCAAGATGATGAATCTAAGGCATCGGAGCAACGTTTCCGAACGCAGCCAAAATAATTGTATCGTACGTTGAGGCTAAAAAATAATTTGTAAAAAATAAAATATCTTAACATAAAAATATATTTTGAAAATTTCCTTTTTTTTGACATAATCGGTGTTTATATTTGTTCTAAACGTACTATTCGGTCCAAAATAAAAAGCTCGGAATATCTTTCTTAGCGAAAAATATCTAGATTGTGTGAATCACATTGTGTGAATGAAATTTTGAACATTTCAAAGAATAGCTAAAAACAAAATATTGTATAGTATACATATTTATATTTTCAAAACTTAATTTATCTAAACTTTCTAATTTTTAAATGATAGTTAAAGCAATTTTCACAAAAAATTTTCCCATGCACATAATTAGTGTAATTTATACTATATAAATTAAAGTATTAAATGCTAAATTATATTTGTGAAATAAATTAGATATTTTATATTGCAACTTTTTTTATACATATGTAAGTATTATAATATATATATATATATATAAATATATAATATATATAATATATATATAAATATATTACAATAAATATATGTATAGTAAATATAGGGAGCTTTGTTACATAACTTAGCAATTTTAATTTTTAATAATTTAATATTAATTTTCCAAGATACAAACATTTTTTCTCTTTCTCTCTTGTATTGAAAGTTTCTTGTCTCATTTTGAAGAACAAACATATCGCATTAATCGATAATTTATCTTCCTATCGTTCCTTTGTTTTCAACTATCTATTCATTTGCATTTTCCTCTCCCTTTTCCAATGCTTTCTTCAGCTTGTCATCATTGTTTTGTTTCTCGATATTACTCTTTATCTTCTTCGATTTTTCTTCTGTTTCTGTTTCCCCAATTTTCGTTTCTTCTCTGTTTGATCTTTTTCAGCCATTGTCAGATGAAGATTTATTTGTAGAATGATTACTGTCTGACATATCTGACTTAATGTCCATCTCTTTTCTAATGAATGATACTTTATCTTAAGCATTATCAATTGCCTTTGTAGTTTTCTTTCCTGATTCTCCAATTGACTACTTGGCTTTCACTCGGAAAGAACGATTGTACTAGATATTTATGTATTAAGTGTATATTACTTCTGTTTCTTGAACTGTTGTCTCTGGTTGTCTTTTGGTTGTCTTTTCAAAGTGAGAATCTAGACAATGAAATACCATCGTATCAAGCTGATATATTAAGGAATATGTGGATTAATGTTCTTGCATTTTTTTGTCAATGATGATTGGAGCATGCCGGTCTTTTTTGCCTCCTTCAGACCTTTTGTCTCCTTTCGCCATTCTTTTCTACTTCTCTTGAGTAGCTTGTCCTCAAAGGAATTCTTGTTCTTTAAGATGTTAACCATGGTCATGTTTGTTGACGAATTCATCATTCAGTTGGAAATTTTACTTTCTTCCTTTTGCCTTTATCCCCTTTCTGTAAATTTTAAATCTGTTTATAGCTGAATTAATATAAACTTTTTATACTTAATACTACTTTGGAATAAATAAATCGAATGGAATAAATAAATTATATTTGAAATTTGGCAAAAGGGAGAGAGGAAGTTCTAATTTGCAATTCAGTGCAACAATAAAAAAATAAACCTTATGATTTACTTGTATTTTACTTGTAATTTTTTATCAGAGAATATCATTGTTTTATTTACATATATTCAGTAATATGTTAACGAGGTTATGTTTCATGAACTAAAGAAAACTTGAGAATAAAGATGTCCGCACTTAAAATAAAATCTACTAACGCCCCTATATGCGTGTACATTGAACTACGTAGCTACGAATATTTCTAGCGAGGCACGATTTTTTTCTGTCGCCTACGTAGTGTTCTACAAATTGTTTTTCGTAAAAAACTAGAATAACATGTCCATTATAGAACAACTAAGTTGTTCTATGGTTCCGAAATATTATACGCAAATATTATAAGATAATTTTGCATAAATGTTTGATTTCCATTTTACATCGAATGAATCTTGTAATGAGACACGATAGCCTACCTAGAGTTCAGTCTATCGCCATTTTGCCAATGCAATCGTCTAAACTTTCACATTCGTACACGATCTATTTTATTATTATTTACTACGCTTATTTTTTGTTCTGAATTTATTCGATTTATTTACATATCTAGCAGCTCGTTGATTTCATGCGAAACCTTTCAGCACAGTTATGCATCTCCAATGAGGCGAAGCGCTTTTCGCAACGCACCTTTCATCATGGGTCCGCTAGAAGTCCCGGTTGATCGACTTGGAGACTGGAGTGGGGTCTCAGAGGCCCTGGCGTGGAAACAAGAGGGGGAGGGGGGAAACGATTGTATTGGGGGTCCCTGTAAGTGTGTCGGGAGTCCTGTCATATGTCGGATTTTTCATCGGATTGTTTGCGAAACGCGATCGCGCACATTTCTCGGCGACTGCACGAGCAATTCGACGAATTCGAGGATTTCCAGGGTGAGCGCGAACATCAAGTGGACCATTCTCGCGCGGCCCCCCGTGCGAGCGAAACGCACTCGGGCCCCGCATCTGCTTCGAGAGTTGGAATGCGGGATCAACATGGAGGAGGTGGCGGATAGATCGATATTGCTCGGTGATGTCACGCACGGTCGCTGACTCTCCCGTCCAGCATCCCGTTGTGAGTTAATTGTGAAATTCGCACGTCAAACCGTGCCGTAAACGGTCGTGACGCGTCGCGAATGGACGCGTCTATAAGGCCCCTCCCCGCGCCTTAATTCGCACTCTGTAAATACGCACCACCGCGCAAAATTCGAGATCCATACAGTGGCAAAATTTTTTTCTCGAAAGCGAATACCGTAACTTATCATTAAAGCAGTGCGAAAGTAATTCTATCTGAGAAAAGTGGAATTGTGTTCTACATTTAGCTTCGTAAATTCGAAGAATAATCTATCCGTAAATTAATTACGTCATGACATATGTCGTCATTAGACAACACAGGCTAATAATTAAACATATAAAATTTGAATTTTTCTGTATTTTTTTTCTGTATTTTTTAGAAATAATTTCGAAAGCAATTTCTATTGTAATTTAGTTTGCCAATTTTGACTATATACTTTGATTGTTAAATTTTAAGTTAGAATTTGTCCTTTAATTTCGAAAAATATACTTACGTTTTTATTACGTGTGAGCAAATCTGTGAAAATCTATTAAACATAAAGTAACAATAACATTATATTAATATTATAATTTCTTACTCAATAAAATAATAATAATAATAGCAATAATAAATAATAATTTTATTATATGCACTTACAATTGGATTTTAAACATTGTTTAAAATTGCAAAAAAATATATACACACATATACATATATACTATATATATGTAACATGACACAAGTTGTAAGTAACTGTTTAGTAGGAAATTATAACATTGCTGTAACGTTACTGTTACTTTATGTTCAGCGAGAAAATGTTTAAAAACATAAATCATGTTTTAGAATGTAAATATTGTTGTGAATGTCCTTCGGATCCAACAATTTTTATCTCTACTTAGAATATGAATATAAAAATTACACGATTGTATTGAAATGAATTTCTGAATTGCAGAACGGAGCATGGAATGGAAGGATCATGCCCACTCCTCTTTCCCAGCTTCGGGGAACAGAGCGGTTCTGAGCGGGGAGGAGGCTACTCGTCTCAGAAGGTCGGCGTTTATCGACCAGGAGCGGATGCTATCGATTTGGGCTATCACACTCTCGATAACAATGCTTGCCGTACTACTTCATCATCGTCCTCATCAACCCCAGGTGTATCCAGCACGCCGACTCGTCAACAACAACAGCAGCAACAGCTATCGCAGCAACCTAAGCATCATCTGGTTCATCACGTCGCCGTCAATGACCTCTGCCAGCTGGACGACAGTTTGCTGCTGAGGATCTTTAGCTGGCTTGACACCCGCGATCGCTGTTCCCTGGCGCAGACTTGCCGACGACTCTGGGAGATTGCGTGGCATCCGGCACTCTGGCGAGAGGTCGAGGTGCGTTATCCACAGAATGCTACCACGGCGTTAAACGCGCTGACGCGCCGTGGTTGTCATACCTGTGTCCGTCGTTTGGTCCTGGAAGGCGCCACCGGGTTGACCGGCATCTTTGCTCAACTGCCATACCTCAATCTGACCTCCCTAGTGTTGCGACACTCGCGTCGAGTTACCGACGCCAACGTCACTACCGTACTGGACAGCTGTGCTCATCTCAGAGAGCTTGACTTGACTGGCTGTTCTAATATTACTCGTGCCTGCGGTCGTACCACTATTTTACAGCTACAGTCGCTCGATCTTAGTGATTGCCATGGAGTTGAGGATTCCGGTCTGATGCTAAGCCTGTCGCGCATGCCGCATCTGGGATGTCTTTACTTACGTAGATGCAGCCGCATTACCGACTCCAGCCTGGCTACCATCGCTTCCTACTGCGCCAATCTGCGTCAGCTGTCGGTGTCGGATTGCGTGAAAGTTACAGATTTCGGGGTACGCGAACTGGCTGCACGTCTCGGTCCATCGCTCCGTTACTTCTCCGTAGGCAAATGCGATCGCGTGTCCGACGCTGGTCTGCTGGTCGTCGCCCGTCATTGCTACAAGCTGCGCTATCTGAACGCTCGTGGTTGCGAAGCGCTTAGCGACAGCGCGACCATCGCCCTAGCACGTGGTTGTCCGCGTATGCGCGCCCTGGATATAGGCAAATGCGACATCGGCGATGCGACCCTCGAGGCACTCTCTACTGGATGTCCGAATTTGAAGAAGCTGTCCCTATGCGGATGCGAGAGGATCACCGACGCTGGTCTCGAAGCCTTGGCCTACTATGTACGTGGCCTGCGGCAACTCAACATCGGCGAGTGCTCCAGAGTCACGTGGGTCGGCTATCGCGCGGTTAAACGTTATTGCCGACGTTGCGTCATAGAACATACCAATCCTGGGTTCTCCAGCTGATGTTATCCAATCAACAACGTTGCTCGTATTAAGAATCCCGAGCAATAGTATGGAAATATTCTCGGAGGAAGGTACTCCGAAGAGGAGAATATTCTGATGAATTCTCTGGAAAAGGGACTTTGATATATCCTGAGAATATTAAAAGTAGGAATTATGTTAATATAATACATTGAGAATACATTCTCTAGTATAATTTATAAAAATGTTCGAATATTCTCAGGATATTCGCTTATTTCGTAACACTAATCTCAAGTGCCAGAGTGTAATATAGCGGAAGTTTATAGAGAATTGTAAACCTAATTTGTTATCAAAGTTTATGCGATGATAAATGTTATTTTTGATACGGTGCGACGAAAAGAAAAACAACAAAGGTGAATTATCAATTTTTGAGATCGATAACTTGTATCGTTTGCAATTTATTTATTAACAAACACCGTTTCGTCGCTCACATATTTGTAAAAAGATTATTTCACGATTGGTTGTAAAAATATATACATATATATCTAGCTTTTCAAAAATCACGCATGCTATTTATTGTTTCTATAATTTAATGCATTGTGTAATGATAATGAATCGTTTATATTTTGTAACAACGTTTTGTAATTTATTGTAATAACGATATGATATTAAATATTCTCATTTCTTAACACCATTGGAATTAATATGTGGATTTATTACATGGCATATACAACATGTATGAAATTGCATAGAAATATGCAATAAATCAGTTCTTGTTAAACTAAATTATTTTTTTAATCCAAAATTTCGCGCAACAAATTTTATTTATACTTATATCATAAAAAAATTGTTATTGTTAAAAAATTAAATATACTGCAAATTTCATTAAACAATTTTTATAAAATTGTGACTTCGACATTTATACAAGACTTACAAGATTGTAATTTTTTGAAATCTTTATTTTTCTTCTAACTTACAAAGCAAAATTTTATTAAAACCTTACAGTTGCAAAGGGTAATTTTAACATGCAATATATATAAAAAATATATAAAAAATATAAAAAATATTTATATGTATAAATACATTTTTAAGAGAATTGAATTATAAAACTCGTTCTCATTTATTAAATCACGATTTCAACAATCATCTTTGTGCCATAAAATATATATCTACTTTCAAAAACATTTTGAATATTGAACTGAATGTGCGTGATGCATGTTTACAAAAACGTAAAATAATTCAAGCTTGTTTCCTCCCGTGATCGATAAAATAATGTTGGTAAATTATTAAAAATAGATTGCAATGATGTCCATTTTATGATTTAGCTGTTTTTATCGGCTTAAAAATGAAATATGTGATCCATTATCTCTCAGAGAGAAAATCGATGCTATTATTTTGGAATTGGCGCTTTCCGTTATTTAAACATTAAAGAATACAAACAAAAAATTACTTCAAGTAATAGAACGATGTTACAAAATGATGTAATGTCCAGTAGACTAAAATACAATAGAAGTCTGTATAGTTGCTTTCTGTTTGCACCAAAACTCAGATAATTCTCATTTATGATGTCATTACTCAGTTGAATGCTGCACGTTACTTTTTATTCTTATAAGTGAGATTCGATTTTTACTTACATTCTGCACAAGCTCGATAGCTTGAAACTTGTACTTTACTGAGTCTTGTTACTGAGTCTATTAGCTCGCATTAAAAGTAAGATTATAAACCTGTGTTGTCACGCAATAACTTTGTCATTAAAGTAAGCAAATAATGACACCATTATCTGCGTATAAAATACTCGTAACTTTTATAGATTCAGTATCGCTTGTGTGAAAATAAAAAGCAATATCCAAGAAATACAAAAAAATCAACAAAAAATCAAAATAATTTTATTTTTATTCTTAACGTCAATAAACAGTCAAATTTTGTAATAAAAAATCATTTTGACTTTGATGACGTCTAAATAAAACCATTCTGACTTTTTCTTGATATGTTTCTTGAATATGTCATTCTTTAATGTCATTCTATATAGTTTGAACACATTTTCGCATATCTTTGTGCATTTCATTCGGACTTCGCATTCAGTGTAAATTTGTGCCGGCGCCGTTTCGATAAACGCCTGCGCGAATTTTCTTCGGGAACCCGCGTTCTCTGGTAGGGATAGCGCGGGATTCAGGGGTGAAATTGCACGGTAGTTGAAAGCCGTCGTCGTGTATCAGTCGTACGTAGGCGGTCACGCGGTCACGAGCAGGCCCTCAATTCCATGTCGCCCTCTCCCGTTCCGTTCCTTCGATACGGGCTTCTTCTGATCATCGCCTTCGGAAATGGTGAGTACTCCCAGAATTGTGCGATTTTCATTTAACGATCGATTTGAATGTTTTTAGCGCTTCTATCCTTGTTTTGCATTCAATAAAAACAGAATGATGACTATACGCTTAAAGCGCGTAATTGTCCAAACCGAACGCAGCCGATAATTCGCAAGGTAGCCGCGAATTCTCGACTGGACTCAGACAACATAAAGTATCCAAAAGAGAGACATAAGACATCTTAAAGACGTATTATGTTTCGATGTTGTCTGGGAAATCATTTTAGATTGTTTGCTTTTTTTGTTTCAATATTAGAACATTGCGATTGCAAATTGAAAAGTTTTCGCTTTGAGGATTTAAAATACTAAGATTGATAAGAGTAATAAGAGTTTTTGTTCTTTGTTTAATTTTCAGATCTCTTTGGTAATAAGTTTTGTTTCCTTAATTAATTTTTGTTGTAATTACTTATTACATTATAAATTTAATTTTGCATAATTAAGTTTAATATTTAATCATTGAATGTTTAAAATAAAATAGATTTTCTTTCAAATGAAATTTTTGCAAATCTTTTCTAAATAGTTTAAAAATTTTTTCATTAATTTCTATAACAACAATAATAATAATAATAGTAACAATGTTTTCAAATTCGTATAATTTCATTAGCTAATAATTTTATTTCAATTATTCAATATCCATTAGATCTTGTTTAAAATAAATTAAGATAAACTTGAGATTAAGATAAACTTGTTTAAAATAAATTAAGATAAACTTGAGATTAAGATAAACTATTATACGATTTATATGTAATATTTTCTTTTTAATATTTTATATTTTTTATAAAATTGAAAATTGAAATGTTCTCGCAAAATAAGTCTAAGAAATTATTATATTTCGTGAAAATTTACTTTTTTATAAAATCTATAAAAATAGTTTGACGCAGGAAAAAATTTTACTTGAGCTCAAATCAGAAAATCTCATAGCACGACACCATTGCATAAGAAAGAATAATTATCTTGCTTCGAGAATTGGATTATTGTCACTTTTTTTAGATGTCCTTTAAAACTCGATTATTTACCCTTTTCCTATATTCTATATTTTACCCTATTCAATAATCTCGGAAGCTAAGAAAGATGTAGATCATCAATGAAGCTTCAAGGTTTGTGTCTTGGTACCAAAGTACACCGCGTTTAAGAATTGTTTAGATATTGTCTGTAGACGTCACAAAGCTCGTCATAGCTTTTGCCCGCCAGGACTACACAACCACTGATATCAAAGACGTCTGAGATGTAAATTACGCGACGCGATCAAATTCCCAAGGCTGAAACGTCAACAAATTGCGAGCCATTTTTAGGAAGGGCGTCCTCGACACGAGAGACAACGCGAACAATTCGCGATTTTTATTACATCTCTTGACCGAGAAATTTTCAAGGACTTGACGATTCGATAATTTACATTCCCATGCCCGTAATAATTATCGTAGAATTTTTTTTAAAGATACATCCTTGAAGATTTAAATAGCCGAATCAATTTAACAGATACAAAATATTTGCACGAATCTTCGATCGCACAAATCCTAAAATTTTAAATTTAGGCTCGGTAGAAAATTCTATTCGCAAAGATCAGTTACAAGAGTGCAGTTGAACACGAACATGTTCAAA